>Ga0265327_10000065_pt1 | contig 225004 bp, 189 predicted proteins | sample 41621metaG_FD_202089 | JGI IMG/M metagenome (GOLD analysis project Ga0265327, IMG submission 202089) | Rhizosphere microbial communities from Carex aquatilis grown in University of Washington, Seatle, WA, United States - 4-16-21 metaG | ecosystem: Host-associated > Plants > Roots >... | reverse complement strand
CACCCGCAACCGCCTGCCGGCAAGCGGGGATCGCCGGAAAGTCTTGTCTCGTGCCAATAGACGCTCATGCGCAGGCACACAGGCCAACTCCCAACCGCGTGCCAGTGACAGATATTCGTCGGGAGCGAGCGATGAATTATAGCCATGGAGGAACAGCAAATTACTGTAAGCAACCGTATAATCCGGTTTAAATCGCAGTGCGTTGCGATAACTTTCAAGCGCCGCGCTATTATTTCCCTGATCCTGATTTATATTCCCAAGATTGTTGTGTGCTTCGGCGTAATCCGGCTTGAGCAACAGCGCTTGGCGATAATTCTCAACCGCCGCCGCCGACTTACCTTGTGCTTTGAACGCATTCCCCAGATTGTAGATGGCCTCGGCGTAATCCGGCTTGAGCAACAGCGCAGCGTGATATCGCTCAATAGCCGCGTCAAACTTGCCCTGATCCTGAAGAACATTACCCAAATTGTATTGAGCCTCGGCATAATCCGGTCGAAGTAATAGCGCCTGTTGAAAACTTTCAACTGCGGCGTCCAATTCGCCGGCATCGTGCAGAGCGACCCCCAGATTACTATGTATGCTTGGGAATCCCGGCTGGAGCGACAGCGCCTGGCGATAGTGCCGGATAGCTTCATTGAGTTTGCCCTGATCGCGCAGCACAAGTGCCAGATTGTTGTGTGCCTCGGCATATTTCGGCTTGAGCGAGAGCGCCTTCTGATAATGATCCACAGCAGCATCGAGCCTCCCCAGGGCATGTAACACCAGCCCCAGGTTGTAATGCGCCTCGACAATATCCGGGTTGCCCTCCAGTGCATGTTGATAATTTGCAAACGCCGCATCGTACTTGCCCAAGGCTTTGAGCGCATTTCCAAGATTGATGTAATACATCGGATTGGACGGATTGCCCCGGATTGCCCTGCCTATCAGATCAGCAGCAACCTCGTTTTGGCCCGACTGCGTGGCAATCACACCCAGCATATGCAGCGTTTCCGGATGATCGGGATCGGCCTGGAGAATTACCTGACATAACGCTTCCGCCTGAGGCAAGCGCCCCGCCAGAAGGTGTTCCAGTGCACTTTGTATATTTTTTGAAATTGAAACGGCTTCGGCAAGCTTGCTCGATGCAAGTTGCTCGTCAAGTTTCAGGCAGCACTGTTTATATTTCTTGCCGCTGCCGCACGGACAAGGATCATTGCGATTGGGTGTACTCATGAATCTTCCGGAAATGTGCTGAATGCGCGCGGAAACTTAGGGAGAACTATAAGTTCACCCATTGCCGTATGCTACCCGACTTCCCTCTGGTGCCGCAACGACAGCGGGCACCAGCAATGTATAAGGTATGTCTGAACCATTATCAGCTTGCTGATTCCCCTCTGAGTATGGGCGTACGGAAATTTGAGACGTGCAAAATCACCCTCTACTCGTAGCCTGGATGAAACGAAGTGTAATCCGGGGATGCAACGCTCCGCCCCCCGGATTCCGTTGCACTCCATCCAGGCTACAGCTGCTGAATACACGTGAAACTTGCGGGTAATTTTTTCCACCCATTGCTGCATGCTACCCGACTTCCCGCAAGTGCCGCAACGACAGCGGGCACCAACAATGTATAAGGTATATCTTTGAGCCATTATTAGCTTGCTGATTCCCCATTGCGTGGGGGCGTATTGCCATGCCCCCACGCAATAAATATTTTTTGATTTATAAATGGAATTACAAGGCACTAGCCGCGATATAACCTATCCAAAGTGATAGACATGATTTGATACTAATTAGAGTACGCTGCCCCCACCTGTTCGACCCGCACATCAATTTCATCATCATATAATTATCATTATGATTTAAAACAATTAATGCTAATTATGGCCGGTTAAATTGCGTTCCATGGGGGTTTATAGGGTGAGGCTTGGTGGCATTTAAGCAGGCATTAAAGCGTTACACGAACTTCGGCTACGACCCAATCCACAAAAAAGCTAAAGTTTTCCAAACTTCATCCGATATCTGAACCCAACGGCGGTTGATTGTGCCCGCTTCAGCAGGTAAACCAAAGTGAACGGCATCATCGCCGTGTATGTAAACCAAAGATTTAAGGAGAACTAAAATGGCTCTATATATCAACACCAACATGGCGGCGATCACTTCTCAAAACAGTTTGAGCAAGTCGCAATCGCAATTGGCCACCTCCCTGCAACGCTTGTCTTCCGGTCTGCGCATCAATAGCGCGGCAGATGATGCGGCAGGCATGGCAATTGCCAGCCGCATGTCAGCCCAGATCAACGGCCTGGATCAAGCTGCACGCAATGCCAACGACGGCATCTCGCTGACACAAACCGCTTCAGGCGCGATGACCACGATCTCCGACAACCTGCAGCGCATGCGCTCCCTGTCCGTACAGGCAGCCAACGCTTCGGCGACCTCCAGCGACCGCCAGTCGATCAACAATGAAATTCAACAGTTAAGCGCGGAAATTCAGCGCGTGGCGACCACCACCAACTTCAACGGCACCAATCTGCTGGACGGCAGCTTTACCTCGCAAAATTTCCAAGTCGGGGCCAATGCGGGCAATACTATCACCGTCGCCTCCGTCGGCAATATGCAAACCTCGCAACTGGGCACCACAGGTAGCGGCACCGGCACATACTCTGCCAGCGTAACCGGCTCGACCTCCACTTTGAAAGCTCTGGCAGCAGGCGATCTGACCCTGAATAGCACCCAAGTTGGCGCCTCCCAAGCCGGTCTTGCAGCAGGGCAAGGCTCCGGCAGCGCCTATTCCATTGCGACAGCGATCAACGCGGTCTCCGGCACTTCCGGCGTAACCGCCACTGCTAACGCCACCACGCTGACTGGTGCTGTCCAAACAGCGTTCGTCAGTATTGCCGCGAACAGCTTCTCCATCAACGGAATTAGCGTAGGAGCAGTAGCGGCAGGCGGCAATGCTCAAGGGCAAGGAGCAAACGTGGCCGCCGCCATCAACGCGGTTACCACTGCTTCCGGCGTAACTGCAACGGCTGACGCAACCACCGGTGCTGTCACACTCACCGCAGCTGACGGCAGAAATATCAGTGTCACCTCACTCAGCCCGTTGGTAGCCGGCGTTCCCACAGGCTATACATCTCTGACCACCGATACGGGCTTCTCAGCTACCTCTAGTGATATAGCCACCGCCGCCGCCGCCGCCGGAAATGGTGCTGCCGGCTTGATTACCTTGGCAGTAAACGGTGGCCCGGCCATATCCAGCACGGCTAACACCAACTTTACCGCCGCTCAGAATGCCAAATCCTTTGTGGACAATTTCAATGCGGCCGCAGCACTGTCATCCAATGCCGCGACTCTTGGCGGCATCAAGGCATCCAGTGACAGCAACGGGGTCATTTCCCTCACCAATAGTGGCACCCAGCAAAATTTCACTATCCTTGATACCAGCACGGGAACTTCCGGTTTTGCCGTTGCTCAGGTAGGGGCAACAGTGGTCTATGGATCGCAACACGGTAGTGTCACCCTGAACAGCAGCAATGCGAGTGGGATCGTGCAGGCGGGTGGTGCTTCGGCCGATGCAGGCTTTACTGGTCAAGTTACGACTGCTGCCACGCAAACTTCCAACGCAAGCACCATTGCTGGCATTAGCGCCTTGACAGCTGCCGGAGCATCGTCCGCGCTCACAACGATAGACGGGGCGCTGGCCATCGTGAACGCCGCCCAAGCGCAACTGGGTGCGTTGCAGAACCGCTTCAATTCTGCGGTAGCCAACATGCAAACTGCCACACAGAACCTGACTGCAGCACGCAGCCGGATTCAGGATACGGACTTTGCGGCCACAACCGGAAACCTGACCCGCGCGCAGATCCTGCAACAAGCAGGTACTGCGATGCTGGCACAGGCCAATGCAGCTCCGAACGGCGTGATGGCTCTGTTAAGATAAGTCGCAGTAGTGTAAAGTAAGCCCCAGCCGGGAATATCCGGCTGGGTTTTCAGCAAAAGTTATAGATCCGGCACGAATAGCGTATACAGGCTTTCTTGCTGGAGTTGTCGAAACCAGGAGTTACTAGCGTTAGACAAGTTCTGCCCGGATGGATGTTATTTATATACCCTATTCGTGCCGGATCAATAGCAATATGTAGTGTAAAGGAGAGGCATCATGCTCATCCAGAATATAGGTAGTGCCGCATCGGCGACCGGGTTCACTGGCAACAGTGGCCCTGCACCTATTGCTGCATCGGGTACACCGGTTGCGCCCAACGAACTGCCGCAAGTTGCGGTCAAGGCTGCTTCAGCGCCCCCCAGTGATGCACAACTCAAAAGTGCCGTGGACAGTATCAATAGCTCATTGAAGCAAAGCAATACCAATGTACAATTTAGCATAGATCAAAGCACCAAGCAGGCAGTCATCAAAGTGACGGATTCCATCACAGGACAAATCATCACGCAATTTCCGTCCAAGGAAGCCATGGCAGTTTCACAGATGATCGAACAATCGCAGCATGGCGCATTGATCAAGCAGCAAGCCTGATTGCAGGGGCAGGATGAGTGTGGCATAACGCATCAGGCATCGGTGATGCGTTAGGTAGCCTCGCGCATCCTGCGTCTCCTGTTTGGCCAGACGCATAAAGTAAAGACGGGACTCGTTATGTCAACATCATCGTCAACCTCCATCTCTGCCAACTCTGCGGGCGGCAGTCTCATTGATGTTTCCAGCATCGTCAGCCAGTTGATGAGCGTTGAGCAACAACCGCTCAAATTCATGGCAGCCCGGGTAGCGAGCTATCAGGCGAAGCTTTCCGCCTACAGCACTGTCAAGGGAGCGCTTGCATCATTTCAGACCGCAGCCACCGGATTGGGTGCTTCCGGCAATTTTCAGAGTATCAACGCCACGTCCTCAAATACAGGCGTGGTGACCTCAACGGCAGCGGCAAATGCAACGGCAGGCTCGTACCAAGTTAACGTGACCAGCCTTGCCCAGGCACAAGAACTCGAAGCTGCCGGTCAAGTCAGCCAATCAGCCTCTATCGGCTCGGGTACTTCAACCACGTTGACCTTCGATTTCGGTACCATTACCGGCAATACGCTCAATTCAACGACCGGAAAATATGGCACGACCCTGAGCGCCACGACAACGAACGGTAGCACCACTATCACGGCTCCCACTGCCGGCCTCGCCGTAGGGGCAGCCATTTCGGGAACCGGCATTCCCGTCGGGGCCACCATCGCATCCATTACCGATGCAAACAATTTCGTCATTTCCGCTCCCGCCACTGCAGACGGCACCGGAGTATCGCTGCAAGCAGGGGCGACCTTCGCTTCAAACGGAAATGGCATCAAAACCGTTACCATTGATTCCACCAATAATTCGCTGCAAGGCATAGCAAGCGCCATCAATAATGCGGGCATTGGCGTCAATGCTTCCATCGTCAATGACGGGTCGGGAACGCCCTATCGTCTGGTGTTAACATCCAACCCGGGCGTGGCAAACAGCATGAAAATTTCAGTCTCGGGAGACTCGGCAATAAGCAGTTTGCTCACCCAGGATCCGGCCAATAGTTCCGGACAGAGCCTTGCCGAAGTGGCCACTGCGAAAAACGCGAATTTCACGGTAAACGGCGTGGCCATCAGCAGCAGCAGCAATATAAACACCGGGGCCATCAATGGTGTCACCCTGAACTTGCAAGCCACCGGAGCATCAAATATAGCCGTTGCGCAAAACACTGCCAACGTCGCTCCTGCCATACAAAATTTTGTATCCGCTTACAACAGCCTGTTTAGTACGCTGCAGAGCGTTTCTTCCTACAATTCGACTGCCAAAACGGGTGCAGTCCTGCAGGGCGATTTCACTATTATGTCGTTGCAAAACGAGATTCATTCGGTGCTGAACACCCCGGTCGCGGGTGCCAGCAGTTCCATGAATTCGTTGGCGAATGTAGGCGTAACGTTCCAGAAGGACGGTACCTTGGCATTGGACACAACCAAACTCAACACTGCCATCAGCGGTAACTTCAGCGGCATTGCCTCACTGCTCTCAACCATAGGCACTGCTACAGATTCGCTGGTCTCGTACACTTCTGCAACCAGCAGCACCGTGGGAGGCAGTTACGCCTTGAATGTCTCCGCAACCGCCACCAAAGGCAGCAGTATCGGCAGCGTCAATCTGAATTCCGGCCCGACAACGATTGCAGCCAATACCACGATCAGTGCAACCTTGAACGGGATCAATGCAACAGTCGGATTGATTGCGGGTAGCTATACCGCCAACCAATTGGCCACCATGATCCAGACCGCCATTAATGGCACCTCCGCTTTTTCCGGCCATACCGTGACAGCCTCGATTGACGGCAGCGGCTTTCTGAATCTCTTGTCGAATTTTTACGGCTCGTCCTCGAATATTTCCATCAGCAATGCAAGCGGTAATGCCGGAACCGATATCACGACGATAATGGGAACGGCAACCAATACCTCGGGCACGGATGTGGCGGGGACAATTGATGGCGTGACTGCATCAGGCTCGGGTCAAAACCTGACCAGTCCGACCGGGCTTAAAATACTGGTTAACGGCGGTGCAACCGGTGCGCGCGGGACGGTGAGTTTTTCTCAGGGCATCAGTTCTACTTTAAACACGTTGGCTACTTCCATGCTGGCTACCGGCGGATTGCTGGATAGCATGACGACTGGAATAAACTCCAGTATTACGCTCATCCAGAATGAGGAAACTGCGTTGAATGTGCGCCTCACCGCCCTGCAAAAAAGTTATACTAAGCAGTATACTGCTCTTGATACGTCGTTAAGCAACATGAACAGCACCAGTACCTATTTGACACAAGAGTTAGCCGCCATTGCGAAATAATTGGAGAGGATCATGAATACCAACGCCGCAATCAACGCTTATACCAAAGCCGGGATTGATTCCAGCGTGGCTTCGGCAGATCCGCACAAGCTGATTTTATTGCTTTATCAGGGCGCGCTCCTCGCTATAAGCTCGGCTAAAAATCAAATGTTGCGCAATGACATTGCCGCCAAGGGCAAGTCTATTTCACATGCCATTTTAATCATCGAATCCGGTCTGCAGGCCAGTCTTGACAAGAATGTGGGCGGTGAATTGGCCCAGAATCTTTCTGCCCTGTACGATTACATGAACCAGCGCTTGCTGGTCGCCAACCTGAAAAACGATGTGTCCGCGCTCGATGAGGTTAGCAATTTACTAAGCGACCTTAAAGGCGCCTGGGAAGAAATCCGCCCGGCAGTTCAAGCTGCCCAGCCCCCCTCCCGCCCGCAGCAGTCGGCCAAGGCCCCCGCGCTAACTTACGGAAGAATGTAGCCATGCATCCCGTAATTGAAAATTACGAGGCACTTTCAACGATCACGGCGCAAATGCGCGAAGCCGCATTGCAAAATGAATGGGATCATCTGGTCGAACTGGAAAAACAATGCACCCGGCGCGTAGCCTTGATTAAGGCATTGGATAACGCCCCCCCTCTCGATGAAAACACCCGGCAATGCAAAGCAGCGTTGATTCGCAAAATACTTGCGGATGATGCCGATATCCGCAATCAGGCCGAACCGTGGATGGAACAACTCAAGCGCATCATGCAAAGCACGCGCCAAGAACAACGCTTGCTGGAAGCTTATTCAAGTTATTAAGTGAAGTGATGGTTTGTCCCCGTAGATGGGTGGCGCTCTAATAATCCATGTGTAGCAAGGATGGAAACCGATCAAAAATAACCTGATCAGAGCGCAGTTCCCGGTTACGCATGAATCTTCGCAGACGAAACCCCTCCCAGCCTCCCCTTGCACCCGCAAGGAGTACGCCGGTGGGTACCCCGCTGCTTTGCAGCGACCCTCTCGCTGTCAGGGGAGGAGCCGAGCGCTTCCCCCATGACAAGGGGGACTAAAGGGGGACTGAGGGGAGTTGGTTTTGCTGTTACAAGGTAGAAACATGCTGCCCGTCAATCTTCTAAATGCGCTCAAACAATATGCAGTGGGGCAAAAAACCCTACCCAAGGGCGTGCCCGATGCTGTGGCAAAATCCGGGCAGCAGTTTGAACTGGGGCAAAAGGTTCAGGGTACCGTTCAAACCCAGGTAGCCACCAACCTCTTCAAGGTCAGCGTTTCCGGCCAGCTTGTCCAGATGGAGCTCCCCCCCTCCGTTCACAGTGGCGATACGGTAGCTTTGCAGGTGATCGCCCTGCAGCCCAAACTGGCTTTTAGCATGGTTAACTCGGCACCGCCCCTTTCCACACCGGAACAATTGGGCGCCACTGCAAAGATGCTGTCTTCCCTTTCACAACAGTCGCCGGACAAGGCTTATGTGCGCGCAGCCCAAAGCACCCCCTTATGGCCGGCATCCCAGGCCCCGGAAAGTAAACAGTTGGCGGGAATTTTGAAGGAGGCTTTGAGCAACAGCGGTCTCTTTTATGAATCGCATCAGGCCCAATGGCTGGACGGCGGGCGCACCACAGCCCAGCTATTGGCTGAACCGCAAAATTTGTCTCCCGAACAAACCAAAGCTGCGGTCGGCAGCAATCCCGCCAGCAAAGCGGCAACCGCAAACAAAACCGTCCCGACGAATGCAACTAACCATGCATTGCCACAAAGCAATGCTGCAAGTGATGCGCCTGCAGCCGATGATACCGGCAAGACCGTGCAGGCAAACAATAAAGCAAACCCGGTGACCATTCCGGGCAGCGCCGCTGAAGCGGACACAAGCAAACAATCCTCCCCGGGCACTCAATCCGCAACTGCGTCAACCTCCATCCCGGATCATTTGCAACCCTTGGTACAACAGCAACTCAATGCTCTGGAAACCAGCCAGCTGATGTGGCAGGGCAATGTCTGGCCGGGACAGGAGATGCAATGGGAAGTCCATGAACAAGCGCCGCGATCTCCTTCCATTGATGGAGCGCGGCAATGGGTTACCCAAATCCAGATGGACTTACCCAATCTTGGGCCGGTGGCTGCCACCCTGCGTTTGAATAGCATGGGACTGAGCCTTACTTTGAATGCAGACACGGATCAAACCCGCAGCTTGCTGGGCAATGCCAGTTCACAGTTGGTTGCCACTTTAGCTGATGCCGGTATTACTGTCCTCAGCGCTCAGGTTGCGCAATAGGAATGGTCACGCATAATGGACGCGGACAGATATGACAACGCCCAATAAGCGCCAGATGGCTGTTGCGCTGGCATACCGCAGCCACGATGTTGCCCCGAAAGTAGTCGCGCAGGGGCGCGGCCTGATTGCCCAAGCCATCATCGAACGCGCCAGATTACATGGCGTATTTGTACATGAATCCGAGGAATTGGTCGGTTTGTTGATGCAGGTTGAGCTGGATCAGCATATCCCGCCGCAACTCTATATGGCTGTTGCCGAACTGCTTGCATGGCTATATCGGCTGGAGCACGGAAAAAATCCCGTTAATTCGGACATGGTCAAAGAAAATTATCGGTAGAATAGCGCTAATTTTTTGAATGTAACCCAGAGTACGGCATGCCCCATAAAGAAATAGCATTAAATATTGAGTATTTTTACAATGACGAAGATCTTGAATTCCACATTTCGTCCAAGAGGGAAATGCTTTCCATTCTGCAAAACCTTGCGGATATGGGAACGCGCGTCGCTTTGTATTACGGTCGCGGGCATAATTTCGTTCTGACCACTCTGCTGGGTGCAAATGAACATGGCATGTGGCTTGATGTCGGCCCGTTTCCTCCGGAAAACAAGCAACTGTTGCTTAGTGACAAAATCACTTTTGTCAGTTCACACCAGCATGTAAAAATACAATTCGAGGCACTCGACATCCAGAACGACTTGTTCGAGAATAATGAGGCATTTTATTTGGAGTTACCCGAATTCCTGCTGCGCCTGCAACGGCGGGAATTCTTTAGAACTTCCATCCCTTCTTCCACCCCCCTGAAATGTCTGTTCCCCCTTCAACCGGCCAATCCGGATGAACCGGCGATCATGAAGGAGATGCCCATCGTGGATATTAGCGGGGGGGGAATAGGGCTGCTTTGCGAGGAACTGGAAAGCGTGTTCCAGCCCGAAAAAACTTTCCCCGGCTGCCAAATTTCCATACCGGACGTTGGCATCCTGAAAATAACTATTGAGGTACGCAATTGCATCAATCTTGATACTCGCGGCAAAGCTGTCCGCCAGCGTATAGGATGCCGGTTCATTGGCCTGGATAGACAGATGGATATTCTACTGCAGCGTTATATAGCGCGTTTGCAAAGCGAACAATTAGCCAGACTATAAATATATAGCATTGATTAACCCGGGTGTGTGATGATCAAGAAAAAAGAAGCCCCATTGAAAGTTGAGTTGTTTTCAGAGGGAGAAGACGGTTCTTTCGTTGTTCGTTCCGCGAGGGAGATCCTGACCATTCTGAATGCCATGGCTCAGGACAGTTCCCGCGTAGCGCTTTACTACGGCACAGGGAACGATTTTATTCTGACCACCTTGCTCAAGGCTGACAGCCAGGGAATTTGGCTCGACCTGGGCCCGATAGCATCTGATAACCAGCTTATCCTGCACAGTGAACAAATCATCTTCGTCAGTTCGCATCACCGGGTGAAAATTCAATTTGTTGCCGGCAGCATTTCCCATACTTCGCTGGGAAATTTTGCAGTGTTCAACCTGCCATTGCCTGAAAGTTTGCTGCGCATACAGCGACGCGAATATTACCGGCTACCCACCCCCGTGCAGAACTTGATCCATTGCATTATCCCGGTCAACCAGCTCACCTCCCCTGAAATATCGCGCAGAGAAATTATACGGCGCGAAATTCCTATCATGGATATCAGCGGAGGGGGCATTGCAATGGTATGCGAGCCCCACCACCCCCAATTTAAAACTGGCCACGACTATGAAGATTGCAGCATTCCCCTGCCCGATATCGGCACTATAATCGCCTCGTTGAAAGTAAAAAATTGTTTTGAAGTTACACTGCGAAATGGACAGCGTAGCATTCGTGCCGGATGCGAATTCACTGCATTGAGTGGCGAATCCGCCTCATTATTGCAGCGTTATGTCATTCACCTGCAAACGGAAGCCCGAATAAAAGTTTAGGCGATCAGCCCCTGACAGCGAGAGGGACGCTGCAAAGCAGCGGGGTACCCACCGGCGGCGTCAACTCCGCCCAACCGCAGCTTGGAAACGGATTGCCTACCTTTGGTGTACTCCTTGCGGGTGCAAGGCCGGGAGGGGTTTGACGGTTAATTTGTTCTCAAGGCAATTATGTTTAAATTCAAAAAATGCAGGGTGGGCACGCCTTTGTGCCCACGCGAAGCCAAACCGAGTGGGCAGCCGATAAAACTGTCTGCCCACCCTGCGACCTAAAGAGATAAACGGTTTTTTAGTATTTTCAGCTCCCTTACATTGCTCCCGTATTGATTCCATGGAAATCCTGAAAGCACTGGAACTTCACCGCACGGGACGTCTTGCCGAAGCCGTGCAAATTTACCGGCAAATTCTGCAGACTGACCCTGACAATGCCGATGCCCTGCATCTTCTGGGCAATGCGGCCTGCCAGCTCGGTGATACGGATTCCTCCATCGCGTTTATTTCGCGAGCTCATATCCTTGCCCCAAAAAACACGGCTTACCTTATTTCTCTTGGAATGGCGTACCGTGCAAATAATCTGTTTGAACCGGCGCTGGATTGCTATGCAAAAGTACTGGAAATCGATCCCCATTCTGCCTCTGCCTATTTTGCTACCGGCAATACGCTGCAGAATATGGGCAAACCGGATGAGGCCGCCAGGAACTTTGCACAGGCACTTGAGCTGAATCCCGGTTTTACCGAGGCACGTTACAACCTTGCCAATATTGAAAAATCATTCGGAAAATATTCCGATGCCGTGATTCATTACCGTGTGGTGGTCACGGACAGGCCGGACTTCGCCGATGCTTATCACAACATGGGCAGCGCCTTGTATGAGATGGGGAAGCTTGATGAAGCTCTGGACAGCTATGAGCAAGCTTTGGCGTGCTGCAATCTGCCCGACACGCAAAACAACATCGGCATCATCTATCTTGACCAAGGGAAGTCTGTTCGCGCACTGGACCATTTCAAGCAGGCCGTAGCGCTGAAACCCGACTATGCCGAAGCTTACAACAACATGGGCATGGCATTGCGAAAATTGGGGAAAATTGATGACGCCGCCGCCGCGTATTCTGACGCGCTCTTCCACAAACCGGATTTTGCCCAAGCCCATCTGAACCGGGGAGATTTGCTGATGGAGCGCAATTCCGTCAACGACGCGGCAATCCATTACGAACAAGCCATTTCATTCTCACCGACGCTGGCGCAAGCGCATTTTAATCTCGGGGTAGCCAGAAGCAGGTTGAATCAATTGCAGTCCGCCCTTACTTGTTTCGAACAAGCGGTTGCTTGCAATCCGCATTATCAGGATGCGCTCTACAATTTGGGGGTAGTTAACGGCCGCCTCATGCGGACGCATGAGGCGGAGAAAAACTATCGGCAGGTTCTGGGATTGAATCCGGCTCATGTCAACGCGCATATCAATCTTGCCGCAATTTTGACTGGGGCAGGCAGCACTTCGGAGGCGAAGACCCATCTGGATTTGGCCTATTCCCAACAGAACATTTTCGAGAAACATTCTGCACATGCGAATAAAACCCTACTCATACTTTTTGACGCCGGAACCGGAAACCTCAACCTTAGCCATCTCATTAACGAAGATAGCAACAACATAATCGACTGGATGATTGAATACGCTTCCGTTGACCAGTTCACTCAGTTACCGAATTATAACCTCGTATTCAATGCAATGGGGGATCCCGATACGACTGGCAACGTGGCCGGACAGCTCAGCTCATTTCTCTCGTCCTGCACAAAACCACTGCTCAACCACCCCGATAAAGTGGCACGCACAGCCCGCAACCAATTGCCGTCTTTGCTTGAAGGAATTGAGCATCTTTTCATCCCGTCTGTCTGGCGGTTTGCCGATAGCTCCGATTGGGATGAAAACCTCGCGCATCAGTTACCGTTATTAATCCGACCGGTACACACCCAAGGCGGCATAGGCCTAATCCAGGCAAACTCCGCCGACGATCTTGCCCGGATCAGGAGCAACCCGCAGGGCCCCGTGTACGTCTCCCGTTTTGTTGATTTTCGTTCGGCGGATTCCTGGTACCGCAAATATCGGATCATTTTCATCGACCGAAAACCCTATCCCTACCACTTGGCAATATCACCCAACTGGATGGTGCATTACTACACCGCCGGAATGGACTCCCACCCCTGGAAACTGGAAGAGGAGAAAGTTTTTTTACAACACCCGGAAATGGTGCTGGGCGCGTCAGGCATGCGGGCGATAGAGGCTATCGGAAAAAGGTTGGATCTGGATTATGCGGGAATAGATTTCTCAATTTTGCCGGATGGTCGAATATTGGTTTTTGAAGCCAATCCCACGATGCTGGTACACCCGGAAAACGAGTCGGGTCCGCTGAATCATAAAAACGTTTATGTGCGCCAAATACTCGACGCCTTTGAAAATTTACTGGAACGAAAATGCGGACTGGCTTATTGAGTGGCGCCATTAAACAATTTAAACTATTCGCCATTCCTACCAAACTATGCACCCGTAGCTGTGCGGGGCATTAGTTTATCGAAAGCGTCAAATATCCGTTGCACATAGGGGTTCTTGAAGCGCAAAACCTCGTGCCCGGCTTCCGGATGAACCAGCATGGTTGCATTCGCCTCAAATACGAGCACCCGTCCGTCCGGCAGAATGGAAAAATCGATCCCGCAATAATCCAGATCAAGTTTGCGGCCTATGGCCTCGATAGCGGCCATTGCCTCCGCTCCAATGGCCTTGCCGGGATCTTCAAGAAACAAGGCTTCTTCAGCACGTTTCCATGGCTCGGTAAGCATGCCAGCCGTCTCGTAATGAATCATCCAGTGATCCCCTATGGCAAGATGATAGGGGTAGGGACAGCGGTCGACAAACACGATCCGGTATTTGCGATAATGGCCATCGCCCGACCGGTAATCGTGATAGTTGGTTACATAATAGGATTCCGCATTAAATGTAACGAGTTCATTCAGTTCCTGTGGCGACTCCAGTTTGACCAGATGCTGCCCGCCATGCGAACCGAAAGGACGCACCAGAACCGGCAAGCGAATACCGGAAGTCGCCAACACCTGATCTTTGAGAATTTTTGTGGGCAGGCGCACGGTCACCGGAGCCAGTACGTTGGGGATGACTTCAAATAACGCGGGAATTAAATCGCGCGAGGTGTGTTGCACAGCCGCAGGAAGATTCAGCACCGGCTTGCCGCACTCCCGCAGAAACCGTGTAACGGATGCCTGGGTCGGGCCTGTCACGTCCTGGTCACCAATGGCATTGAATACAACATCGTAATTCGGAAGTGCGTGCGCCTGTGCTTCCGTGGCGTATTCCATCATCCAGATAATTCTCGTATTGGTTTGGGTCGGCAGCAGAAACTCAATCGGCACATTGCCCCACCCGGCCGCCCACAAAACCAGCACGCTTCTAAGCGGATTCGGAGCGGCATCGATGAATACGGCTTGTTTGCGATAGGCCGAATCCCGGTGCTGCTGTGCTTCGTCCATGCATCCTGCTTCGGTCAAGATCAGTGCAATATTTTGGTGAGCCTCGACCTGATCCGGCTCAAGCTTGAGCGATGCCTGATAACATTCCATCGCATGCGGATAATCTTTTTTCACAAAATAGGCCGTACCCAGATTTAACAGCGCCTTCGCATAATCCGGATGGATTGCAAGCGCACGGCGATAGCTCGCCGCAGCTTCATCTATTTTTCCCCGTTTTTTGTATGCCACCCCCAGATTGTTATGCGCTTCGGCGTAGCCTGACTTATATGCCACAGCCTGCTCAAAACTCGCGCCCGCCTCATCCAGTTTGCCCTGAGCCATCAACGCCACGCCAAGATTGTTATGCGCCTCGGCGTAGTCAGGCTGAATCGCCAAAATCTGGCGGTAACAAGTGACGGCCTCTTCCAGGCGGTATTGTTGCTGCAGCACATTAGCCAAATTGAACAAGGCTTCCACATGATCCGGCTTAAGTGACAAGGACTGACGATAACAATTCGCGGCATCATCCAGCCGGTTGATATTCTTGAGTACATTCCCCAATGTACAAAAATAGGCATGGTTGGAATTATTATTAGCAATGGCTTTAAGGAGGTAGCCAATGGCTATCTCATGCTTTCCCAACTGGTTTGCCATGACACCCAATAAATACAACACCTCCGCGTGGCCGGGTTCGGCTTGCAGTATTTGCTGGTATTGTTCTTCGGCTTCGGGAAAACGTCCGGCCAAATGGTGTTCAAGTGCGGTTTGAAAATTCATTGGGAAGCGCTTTACCGATGTTAAAGATCAAAGCTTATCATGAGGCTTCTGCGTTACGGCAATCCTTTGCCTGATCATTTGGGTCATGGCTGCACGTATGCGCGGCACGGCCCGGTGCTTGTAGGAAAATTCGGCTTCCGCATCGTCCAGATGCACCAGCATGCAGGCATTGGCTTCGAAGAACAGCACGTCTCCGTTCGCAAGCAGGCTGCAATCCATTCCGCCGTAATCCAGATCCAGGCGTTGCGCGACTTGTTCCACGACTGCCGATGCTGCAGGCCCGAATACGCCACGCCAATCGCTCAGAAATTCTTCTTCTTCGCGTTTCTTCCATTCTTCGCGCCCCATTCTCGCCCGCCAATAATGCACCAGCCAGTTTTCGGCTATGGCCAGATGACAAGGGTACGGCTGACGATCCACAAATATAAAGCGATATTTGCGGTAGCAATCGCGCGACCCTTTGAAATCGTGAAAGTCGGTCAGCAAAAAACGCTCGTCGGGCACTTTGGCCAGGTACTCGGCCAGCTCCGCCATTGCCTGTATCAGGGCAAAATCCTCGCCGCCATGCACACCGCCGGGACGAATCAGAAACGGACGCTCCACAGCTCCCAACCCTGCCAATTCATCCCGCTGCCTCCAGCATACGCGCGGCACCACCAACCCCGGAATATCGCCATACAATTCATGCACCCGGTCGCGCCCGCTACGCGCCACACGCTCGGGGGGATTGAGCAGCGGTTTTGACAGACGCCGCGCAAGGATAGTGACCGATTCGGACTGCCCCCCATCCTTTTCAACTTCACCCAGCGTGTTGAATAGTAGATCGGCTTCAAGCAGTGACTCATCACTCACGACACCCATTGGAGCATCCGGCTGGTCGGGTGACACAAAGGTCAGGATCATCGTGGTAAAAAGTGCCGGATCAAACAAATAGCGCGTAGGCACATGCCCCGCCCCAACGGCACCCAATAACAGGATCCGTGCTTCGGCATGTTCGGGCTGTTCTCTTATGACCACCCCCTGCACGCGGGCGAGTCGATTGAGCAAAAATACGGCCTCGCCGTCACGACGCAGGCGATATAAAACCTTGGCAAGGTGATCGATGGCACCCGCATTGTCCGCATCCATTTCCAGTATCGTGCGGCACGCCCGTTCGGCTTCAGTATAGTTTTCCGCTTCATAGGCCGCTTTGGCGAAGTGCAGCAGAATGAAGATGCGCTCTGGTCCGGCATCAGTTGGCGTATGCGCCAAAGCAGCCCGATGCGCCCCGGCTGCTTCGCTGAATCGGCGGCAATCGTAAAGTACCACGCCCCGATTATCGTGGGCCGCTCCGAAGGCAGGATCAATACTCAAAGCCTGATCCAGCGTCACCAAAGCCGCATCCCAGTACCCCAGACGATGCAGGTCACCGGCCAGGATGTTGAATATCGGTGCGAGATCCGGATTCGCACCGGTTTGACGGAATAATGCGATGGCATCCCTGTCTTTTAACACGGAGTTCTTGCCCTGCAGCAAGCGTGCCAGGTTGAACCGCGTCAAAGCATTCTCGGGATCAACCTTCAGATGGCTGAGAAATAATTCCTCAGCCTCGGCCTTGCCTGAGCCATCCATCAAAATCATCCCCAACATGCTTAATGCCTGCGGATGAGAGGGGGCCACTTCCAGAAGTTGACGATAAAGGACTTCGGCCTCCGTTAATTTGCCTTCCCAGTGCAGGGCAAGAGCGGCCTTAAGCTTCTCGTCTGAAGTGTGCATGCGTCCATTATAGAACTCATCCGGCAATCATAGAAGGGCGGATATGCGCAGCGTATCCTCTACAACGAGCGAATCAGTTTGAATTTGATCGGACCACCAGCGTAGCTTTTATACTTCGCTCAAGTGACCTCAGCGATCCACCCGCAAGGTAACGAAAGGACACTTTCAGCACGTCGTCCAGGCTGACGTCCATCGGTTTGTTTAAAGGCAATACGAGATAGTCTATGAGCCAGTCGATGGTAGTATCGTTTTCGTGAACGACTGCCAGCACATTTTTTGTAATGAATCTCAGCGCATTCACCACACCATCCGACTCCATCACGAAGTCACCTTCCCACTGAATTTCAAGTGAGGTCGGTTGCGACAAATCCAGCGTGCTGTATACCACCGGGGCGGCAAGTTCAACCAGGCCGGTTTGGGCAACTTGTACCCGCTGAAACTGGATGATGGGCGCATGAAAGCCGAAAAAATCATAAACCTGTTGTAACGGCTGAACCCCCATGATGATGGCCTCGGGAATAAAAACCGGCTGCCTGTCTCCGTAGCGGTTCCGGTAGCGTTGCTTGAATGCCTCGATTACTTCGACCTGTTTCTCCCTGAGCATGGCGCTGTGTATCATTTCACAGATCACTACGTCGACAGGCTCGGGCGGCAAATATTCGAATGCATCCGCATGGACAACCGTTACCTTGGATCCGTCCGGATTTAGTGCCAGCAAACGGCGGGACTCGGCCACCAAATCGGGATTGTATTCAACGCACCATACCTTGCTCGCTTTTGAAGCCGCAAGACATGAAAGCACACCGGTGCCTCCGCCCAACTCCAATACTCTGGCTCCCTGGAAAACAGCGTAGTCGATAGCGGCCTTGAAAGCGCTCATGCGGTTGCTGTCCATCAGCATGTTGTGATGGTAGTGCAATGGAATGAATTGCCCCAGATAATGATCGTCGTTTCTATCCTCCCCCAAGGGGGCATGACCGTCTTCAGTCGGGCGGGCGACTGACTCGGGGATATTATTAGCCACTCCAACCATATCATGCGACCTTTTACTTGGGTTGTCATCGGCAAAGGGGGCTTATGCCAACGGTTCATGCGGTGGCCACAAAACCTGCTACCGAGATAGTTATATCGGCAAATAAAGCAGGTTCTTTATGGCTCCCGAAACCGACCCGGCCCGGACGGAAAGTTGAGCTGCCCTTTTAGGCTAACTCTTTAATATTTCGAGCAAAGGCAGCAGATGTTTTTCAAAATGTTTCCAGCGCGCAACCGAGCTTGTGTAAATAGGCTTGCGCACCTGGGCAACGCTGGCTGTTTGAACTGCTCTTTTGTTTTCGTGAAACTTGAGACAGGAAGGATCCCAAGGCAAACCAAGGTAATCCAGCATGCGCCTGGCCTCCTGCTCGGGATGGGCGACGATATCTTCATAATTAACGTCAAGTATTCGACCTTCAGGCAACACGCTGTGCCAGTGCTGCATTAATTTTTTGTAGCGCAGATACTGCCTGCCCATCGCGCCCAAGTCATATGTATATTCGTGGCCATGACTGAAGCGCAGGGCAAAGCAGGAAAAACAAGTATCGGCCGGGTCGCGCAGGGAGTGAATAATTTTTGCATTCGGCAACATCAAATGAATTAATCCCAAATGGAAATAATTGCCCGGAAGTTTGTCGGATATGTAACGCGCACCCGGTGCAAGCTTCCACACGCGGTCAAGATATTCCTGTCCGAGTTTACGCAAGGCCAACAACGCGTTTTCATTATTCGCCGCATGGGGTGCTTCTCTATCGCCAAGGACATCTTGTAATGTTGCAAGCTCCCCCGCACCAAAAAGGGACGGATGGCTGGCAAGAATTTGTTCAATCAGTGTCGTACCGGAGCGCAACATCCCCACAATGAATACCGGCACTCTTTCATCTTCATACGGGGGCAAAATTTCCGCCTGGGCTGCGCATTCCCTGAACAACCCGGACGAGAAATAACTGCACGTCTTTTCCAGTGCGCGGTCAATTTCGGCCTCGTCAAAAGCATGACTCTGAAAATAGAGGCGATTCCCTTCTTCATAGGCAGCGAAGGAGCGATCGTATAGCCCGATATTTTCCATGGCCTTGCCCATGGAGAAATCCAGGCGGATGCGTTCGTCCAGTGCCAGCGATTCGCGCCGTGCATAAACCGCATCAAGTTGCTTGAAGCGGGGATCTTCCTGCCGGTAAGGAATATGCAAGAGCGCCGTGGCCAATGTTCTTGAGTCGCCGGGAGCCAACTCTATTGCTTTGCTCAGGGATATTTCAGCCTCACCCATTTTTCCCAGCGCCATGAGCGCACTGCCCAAATTGCTATGCGCTGCGGCAAAATCCGGTTTGAGTTCCAGCGCCCGCCGATAACAGGCCTCTGCCTCGGCAAACCGGTCCATATCCAGCAGGGTATTTCCCAAATTGTTGTGCGCATCGACGAAATCCGGTTTGAGTTTTATCGCCCGCCGAAAACAGGCCTCCGCCTCCTCCATCCTCCCCAGATTCAACAGAGTGTTTCCCAGATTGTTGTGTGTCTCTACAAAATCCGGATCCAGCTGCAACGCGCGCCTGAAGCTGGCTACGGCCTCATTTCCCCGCCCCAGTTCCTGCAGCGTGCTACCCAGATTATTGTGTACGTCAGCGTTGTCAGGCGACAGCTCTGCCGCTTTTTGCATAGGGGTTAGCGCTTGCGCAACTTGCCCCGTTTGCATCAGCAGCGTACCCAACACTGTCCAGCCAAATCCGTGCAGGGGAAAGCGCTGCGTCAACGCCTGAGCCAAGGGCATCGCTTGCTCATAGCGCCCCTCGGCGTACAGGGCCAACACCGCATCGAGTTCCTGGGAAGTGGGAGTATTTTCCATCAGAGCATTACAATTCGATTTCATGGTTTGAATACGCGCTCAGCAGCAGCTCAATCTTTCCGAGTATCACGCCGATTTGCCAGAGCTCATCTTCAATCAGGGAATCGACGAATCTTCCCGCCGATTTGGAAAAACTTTCTGAAAATATGCGCGCCCCCACGCTGATCCGGAGTACCGATGTACTCACGCCCGAATGATGCATCACGGCCACGGGTTGGCCTATGTGACACATCTGGGCGAGCAGGCGAAACTCCCGCGCATTTTTATATTGAAATAGCCCGGAACAATCCTGATTGAGTAAGGTATAAATTTGGCGCACCTGTTGCTCCGAACAAATTTCCCTGACTCCATCATGGTCGTAATACAGAAAAAATGGAAATATCATTCTACGCCCGCTTAATTCCCCGGACTCCGTACCCGCCTGACCATTCCTGCATGAATTCCGGCAGTGCAGCTCGATAAACGGCGCAGACAACAAAATGTCCTCCACCCGCACACAAAATCGGGACACTTCTATAGCGCGCATTTCAGCAGGGATTTCGTAATACCGTTGCATCTCAGTAATCGCGGCAAACCATCTGAACATTGAACCCAGATTAAAACTCTTGCTGCCGCCGCTAAGAATTGTCCGCAAGCGTTCGGGTAAATCTTCCCGGGCGCAATACGAATTAAATCCCTTGCCGAACTTCGCACCATGCGCCAGAACATCAACAACCGTCTGCTCCGGAATAAGAATGGCACCGGAAAACGGAGGTCCGGTGAAATATTTTGACCCCGTGATAATGACCAGCATCTGATATTTCAGGTAATCGGCTATTTCTTCCCGATCCAGTCTCATCTGGCATGCGTCAACGACAACACATACCTTGCTGCCAAATCTCTGCTTGAGTTCCACGAGCAAAGCTCTGGAGGGACCCGAGTACCCCAGTTTTGAATGATTCATGGCGTGAACCACCACGCAATTACCGGCTTCAACATTCGTGACGACCAGTTCCCGTATTTGATTATCCAGCACGCCTAACGGCACTTCAGCCCCGAGTTCATCCCGAACCGGGATGTCTATTTGGCGCTCCTGATTGCCTCCCGTGGACAGAGGCTGACCTTTGTGAACCGAGGAAGACAGGGCGGTATCATCCGCGAAATGCCGTTCCTGCAGCGCGAGTTTCACCCCCGACCCCGATTCGTCCACCCCCACTATCAGCGTAACTAGCGGACTGTCGAAAATAAGCCGCGTAAGTCCCTGTGCGATGAGGAAGCTATCGGTACCCGAGGCTGTGATGACGACTTCGGCGAGATTAGCTCCGACACCCAATTGACAACAAATGCCCCCGCGCACCTCCTGTGCCAAAGCGTGCACGGCGCAGGCAACGCCACTCGCAATGGCTTGCGCAATAAATTGCCGGCGCCGCACCTCGGCCAAATCGTATGCATATTTTGAAATGGATGTGGCGGTAGACGATGAAAAGGTAATCGCCTCGGGGCGCGGGAACGGGCGGCATCCGTAACCGTTCAATTGCGTAGTCTGATCCACGAGCAAACGATGATCCCCGCCCAGCACAAGCATACGTTCGACCGGCAGCGCAAATTGAAGCAGTTCATCACATTCCCCGGCACTCAATATTTCCGCTTCCTGACGAATGGACGGCCTGAGCGCACGCAACGTCGCAAGCGTAGCCTCTGAATAATCAGAAATATGCAGCGGAATAAATTCTCTCAACCTGTCCAGCAGGAAAACTTTTTCTATCCATTCAATTTTGTGATCAACAGAATAATTGGGGAGAAATTTGCAGCTGATGGCTGAAACAATCAGCGCGGCAATATCGCACACGCGCGCGTCGAGACGCCCGGAGCGGTGCCACAACAGCCACTCGCTGACATAGTGCCGGGCAAACTCGCTGATGCCATCTATTTTCGCCGCGAACGCGCCGATAACAATCTCGCCGTTTATGTCGAATTCGAATGGCGGATAGGCTTGCCCGTTATTTGATTGTAGTTCCGTATTCATTGTTTGCAGTTTCGCGCAGATAGCATCCGTAGTCTGTGGTTGATTTGGAGTGGTTGATTTGGATTTGTGGTGACTGTCTCGAATTGGCCGGGTACTGCATGTTTAGGCCCGCTGACATATCCGTCCGCTCCAAGTCATATAACAGCCATACGTTTTTCTGGCGTCTTTCCGAATTTAACCATTAATTAATTCTTCAGCGTGAAACGCTTTAATAAGTGTCTCTACATAACTCCATACAGATGGAAGTGCCGTGCCAATAGCAGTATTAACCTTAAGAATTTTTTCAAGTGGAACAGTGTTTTCTTTCCAGCTTTGGCCTCCATTTCTAAGATTTTGCAACACCGGCATGAGGCGATCTATCGCATATGCAAACACAGCCTCATCCGTTTCTCTTGTTTCGTATTCTTCCCATCGGCTAAAACACCAACTTGCTTGTGGTTCAGGTAATAATCCAAAGATTCGTTTAGCAGCCTGAAGCTCTTTTTGCACGTCCAGTTCGTTCTTGGTTTGATAAACAATCTGATCTCCCGCATAAATCTCAGGTATATCATGGACAAGAAGTATCTCGATAACACGCACAACATCAACTTTAACCGGTGATTCACAAACAATTAATTGAGCAAGCATACATACTTGCCAGCTATGCTCGGCTGAATTCTCAAATCTGTTAATTCCAACCGGTTTGGTTTTTCGTAATACGTCTTTAAGTTTGTCTAACTCAATAATGAAATCGAAAATCTGTCGAATATTGTCAGTCAATTATTACCTCGCCCATCTAAATCGGAGAAATCATTTATGTCTCATATTGGCCGAACTGAAACATTCATAATCATAGCAAATCAATATGAATGCCAATTTTATGCATTTCAATTTCCGAAATAAATCAATCCCGGTCCGGATGGTCGTTTGTTGCTATTCACCGCGCTGCGCCGCATTGGCCAGCATTTCACGAAATGCGGTGAACACCTTGCTCATCTGGGGTTGTTTATAGGGAAACACCTCCACAGGGTCCAGAGCATGAACAACCATGTTACTGTCCACTTCAAAAATCAGCAGATTGCCATCGGCGGTTTCGCCGCAGTCTATGCCGAGATAGTCCAGCCCCATGCGTTCGTGGATGGCGCGAAATGCCGTCTGGTGGCGGACAGCAAATTCACTGTCAAAGTTAGCCATGAAGCGTTCCTCTTCGGCACGTTTTTCGGCACTTTCAGTCATGCCCGCATTCAGGTAATGGATCATCCAGTGACTGGATATCCCCATATGGCAAACAAACGGACGTCCATCGATCAAAACGATACGGTATTTACGGAACTGGCCGTCCGGGCCGCGATAGTCGATAAACCTTGAAATATAAAATTCGTCCTGGGTCATCGTTTGCAAATAATCCGCAAGCGCGGCTGGATGTTCGATTTTTTCCAGCCCTTTTCCCGCATGCGAATCTACCGGACGCACAATAATCGGGAAGTCTCCATCAGCAAGCAGTGTCGTAATGTCCAATTCAGCGCGGGCGATTTGTTCAAGCGCCTGCCGGGTGATGCGTTCCGTATCCGGCATGACTACACCCGCGACTGTTCCAAGCAATCCGCAGGCACTGTCGCGCGACAACAAGGCAATCCTGCCCGGCATATTAAGCACCGGCCGGAGCCAGCACTTCATTGCGCTGTCGAGCTCGCGCAGCAATGGCAGATTTTCTTCAGATTCGCCGATGGCAACAAACAGCACATCATGCTCGGGCAAAGTGTCGGGAAAGGGATGCCGGGGGGACACATAAAGCATCTGCAGCGCAACATCGGTATTTTCAAGCAGTAATTCTATCGGCGTATTGGCCATCAAGTCGCCCGGCCCCGCGAGCGCGAGCACTCTGATGCCCGCATCCGCGACAGCGCAGGGGGGAGAATATAATTGTTGCAACTCCAGCGCCTGCGCCTGCATGTCCAGAGCCAGATCACGGTCTCCCCTGAGTAGCAATACGGTAAACAAATCCATAAACGCATTGGCATCCACATTGCCGTCGTTCTTCCCGGCCCGAACGACCAGTTGCCCGCCCAAAGGGGCAAGGTCGACACCGGCGAAAACCATCCTCATCAGCTTGGCCAACCCTATCAAGGGTTGCTGTCCGGCTTTGTTCTCGGGGGGAGTTAGGGATGTTTCAGGACTCATGATGTCGAAGGCCGGTTATTGCTGATTTTTTCACCAAATGAAACGGTCGCTTGCAACAGCGCATCAATCTCATTCGTACGCGTGCGATGATTCACTATCGCGGCTCGAATCGCGAATTTGCCATTGATTGTGGTGGTCGACGGAACCGCAATTCCCGACTCCTGCAATGCAACCACGATATCGGCATTGACCCGATCTGCATCTTCGCAACAGAAACGGAAACAAACGATGTTTAGCGAAACCGGTGCAAGTAATTCCAGTTCGGGAATTGCCTCAATCCGCTGCCGCATGTACCGGGCAAGTTCGCAGGTATGGGCAATAACCTCCCCCAGTTTTTCCGCGCCGTAGACCTTGATGGTAAACCATGTTTTTAGCGCGCGAAATCCGCGCGACAAATCCGGCCCGAAATCGCACGGCCATGGCGATCCCGCAGCCAGCCCGCGCGTCTCCCGCTTAAGATAAGCAGCCGGCGAGGCAAAGGTACTTTGATGAAGTGCCCCGTCCCGCACCAGAATAAAACCGGCATCGTAGGGTACCTGCGCCCATTTATGAAAGTCGAAAGCAACAGAATCGGCACGCTCCATCCCGGCCAGGCGCGGTGCTATTTCAGGCGACAGCATGGCAAGCGCACCGTAGGCACCATCTACGTGAAACCAGATTTTCTCCTTGAGGGCGATATCGGCTAGCGCGTCGAGATCATCGATTGCGCCCGCATCCACGGAACCGGCGGTTCCGGCAATGAAAAATGGCGTATAGCCGGCACGGCGATCCGCCGCGATTGCTCCCGATAACATCTCAACATCCATCTGATAGTGCTTATTCATCGGAATCAGACGCAGGGCATCCAGACCGAGACCCGACAAATCCATCGCTTGCGCAATGCAGCCGTGAGCCCCGGCGGAAGCGTAGGCAGACAAGCGTTTGCCGGAGGAGGCGATGCCGGCATGCCGCACGCCCACTCCCAGCGCTGCAGTCCGGGCAACCAGCACCGCGATCAAATTCGCCATGGAAGTGCCCGTAACGAACAGACCGCTTGCCCCTTCCGGAAAACCGAATAACTCGCGCACCCAGTGAAGTATTTGCCGCTCGATCTCGACCGGCATTTGGTCGCGACCGCCCAAATTGGCATTCAAACCGGCAGCCAGCATCTCCGCCAGCATGCCTACAGGGGTGCCACCGCCATGTACCCATCCCATAAAGCCGGGATGAGCATTGCCGACCGAATAAGGAAGAATATCCTGCATAAAGGCATGATGCACTTCATCGAGATCGGATGGTTTCAAGGGCAGCGCGGTGTGAAACTGGGCTCGCACTGTCGGTGGGATGGGTTGCCAGACCGGTCGATCGCGGATTTGCTCCAGATAGTCCAACATATCATCCAGCATACGATGTCCTTGCGATCGCAGGCTTTCCCAATCTTGCGGGTCAAGCGAAGTTGGCGGATCCACTGGCATACTATTTTTCATGTTGGAGAGAGCACGCCCCGATTATCCTGACCCGGTTAATTGATATAAACAGCCGACACGCAAGCGGCTGTATAATTCGCGATCTTGTACACTACACTTGCATGTTCATTATGTCATTATAGGCGGCAATCACCTTGTTGCGCACCTGTACTGTTGTCTGGAATGCGATATTAGCCTTTTGCATGTCTATCATGACATCACTCAGGCTGACTTTGTCGTCGCCCAGCACAAAAGACTGCTGCAAGGATTCAGCATGATTCTGCATCTGTGCTACGCTATCCAGCGAGGATTTCAGAACTGCCGCGAAATCCGTAGGCGCGGCGGTTGCGCCATCTGCGGCGGCGGCAGGCTTAAGTGCCGGGGGCGCAATCCCGCCCTGGGCAACCGCCATCGCCGAGCGCATTTGGGACAGCAAACTGTCAATACCGGATACATTCATGATCCACCTCCATCATTTGATGATTGCACAGTATCAGTCATCAACATTGTTCCAGCACGGGAAAAGCCGTGGAATTCTCCCGCTTTTCCCCGGACTGTGCGGGATAGATGCGGTGATAATGCAAAGTATGCGGTAATGGATAAACACACAGGAACTCGCGGCGGATAAAATGGCAGAAGAAAACCAAACTTCCACACTGGCGCAGCCCACTCTCATGGAGCAGGCGCTCGGGTCGCTTAGTCCCCGGAATAAATTCGTCCTGATGGTCGCGCTTGCAGCCGTTCTCGCGCTGATTATCGGCGTATGGATTTGGGGGCAACCTCCTGAATATCGTGTGCTTTATACCAATTTGTCGGATCGTGATGGCGGCGCCATTATCGACTCCCTGCAGCAGCAAAATATTCCCTACAAGTTTTCCGAAGGCGGCGGTGCACTGCTGGTACCTGCCGACAAAGTTCATGAAGTGCGTCTGCATCTGGCATCGCAAGGATTGCCCAAGGGCAGTCTGGTCGGCTTCGAATTAATGGAAAACCAGAAGTTCGGCACCAGCCAATTTCTTGAACAAGTCAATTACCAGCGCGCTCTGGAAGGCGAATTGGCGCGCTCGATGCAAACACTGGCCGCCGTGCAAAGCGCACGTGTGCATCTGGCCCTGCCCAAACCCTCGGTGTTTGTAAAAGAGCAGCTCAAACCCAGCGCCTCCGTGGTGCTTACCCTTTATCCCGGGCACACACTGGATCCGGGGCAGGTTAACGGCATTATTCACCTGGTCTCTAGCAGTGTGGCGGATATGTCGGCAAAAAATGTAACCATACTCGACCAAAGCGGCTCCCTGTTAAGTCCCAACAAAGAAGGCTCGGACACCCCGCTGGATGCAACCCAGATCAAATATGTACGCCAGATCGAACTCGATTATGCCAAGCGTATCGAGGGCATAGTCGCACCGCTGGTTGGCCCGGATAACGTTCACGCTCAAATTACCGCTGACATTGATTTTTCACAGGCCGAACAGACAGCGGAAACTTTCGGGCCGAACCAACCGCCTAATGAAGCAGCGGTACGCAGCCAGCAAACGCTGGAATCCCGGAATGGCGGCGAACAAACTCCGGCAGGCGTTCCGGGTGCATTGTCGAATCAGCCCCCGGTTCCGGCTACCGCCCCGCTGGTCAGCCCTGCGAGCGCGGTTGCTGAAGCATCGGGCGGCACGGGTGGCAATATGCGCAAGGAGGCTACCACCAATTACGAAGTGGATCGCACGATTCGTTATACCAAACTGCCGGTGGGTAGCATTAAACGCCTGTCCGTGGCGGTTATTGTCAACAACCGGGTGATTACGGAGAAAAATGGCAAAACCAGTTCCAAGCCGCTTAGCGATAGCGAGAAAGAGCAGATCACCGCGCTGGTGAAAGAAGCGATGGGCTTTAACGCAACCCGTGGCGACTCGCTCAACGTGCTGAATAGCGCCTTCAACGAAGAAAAAGAAGTTGAGGTGGTGGTACCGCTGTGGAAACAGCCTGAAATGATCGCGCTGGCAAAAGACGTGTTGAGATATTTGATTATTGCCGGCATTGGATTGTACTTGCTGTTTGGTGTAGTCCGCCCGGCATTCAGAAACATCGAAAATGCGCGCAAGAAGGCAGAGGATGAAAAAGAGCGTGCTGTCAGAGAGGCGGCTGAAGCGGCGGCGGCGGCTCTGGAGGATGAAGAATCGTTGACCGGCCAAACGCCTCCTTCTTATGAGCAAAGCCTGCATGCCGTAAAATTGCTGGCGCAGCAGGATCCGAAACTGGTGGCGCTGGTCGTTAAGGAATGGGTGAACAAAGATGAGTGATGCAGGCGTCCAGAAAAGCGCGATTCTTCTCCTCACATTGGGTGAAGCCGAGGCTGCGGCAGTATTGAAGTACCTTGAACCCAGGGAAGTTCAGAAAATCAGTTCCGCCATGGTGGGATTGAAAAACCTGACCCGTGAGCAGATCGCCGAGGTATTTGAGGATTTCCACAAAAATGTGGCCGAAAAAACCACGGTCGGCATGGATTCAAACGATTACATTCGCCGCATGCTGATCGGGGCATTGGGCGATGACAAAGCCGTTGGCCTGCTTGACCGCATCATGCAAGGGGATGACACCAGCGGCATCGAAAGCCTGAAATGGATGGACCCGGCTCAGGTCGCCGAATTGATCGGGGGTGAACATCCGCAGATCATAGCCACTATTCTGGTGCATTTGGAGCCGGATCTCGCTTCTGCTATTCTGGGCTTTTTCACGGAACGTATACGCAACGACACCCTGTTGCGTATTGCCACTCTGGACAGTGTGCAACCCACCGCCTTGCGCGAATTAAACGATGTGCTGACTACTTTGTTGACGGGCGAAGGCGTGGGCAAAAAGCATATCAAAGGTGGTGTGCGTACCGCAGCCGAAATTCTCAATTTCATGGGCAGCGTTCAGGAAGGTGCCGTCATCGAAACCGTGCGCGGCTACGATGCGGATCTCGCGCAGCAAATCATCGACGAAATGTTTGTCTTCGACGATTTGGCCGAAGTGGATGATCGCGGTATCCAGCTCATTCTGCGCGAGGTTCAGTCCGAGTCCCTGATTGTTGCCCTCAAGGGTGCGAGCGAGGAATTACGCGAAAAAATCTTCAAGAACATGTCGTCGCGCGCTGCCGAAATGCTGCGTGAAGATCTGGAAGCAAAAGGACCGGTCAGGGTCAGCGAAGTGGAAGCGGAGCAGAAGGAAATCCTCAAAGTGGTACGCCGCTTGTCGGATGAGGGCCAAGTGGCACTAGGCGGAAAGGGAGATGAATCCTATGTCTGATGTGGCCGCCAAGGATCGCCTTACTGCCTACCAACGTTGGGAGCTCCCAAGTTTTGACAGCGTGCAGGAGGTAGCCGAATCTATTCCCGCAGACAAACTCCCCACTGCAGCCGAAGTTGAACTTATCCACCAGCAGGCTCACGAGGAAGGCTATCAGGCCGGGTATGCCGAAGGCGCCCAAAAAGCACGCGACGAAGAACAGGCCGCACGCGATGCCTTGCAAACGGCGCAAAACGAGATTCAGGAAACTCGCGCCGAAACGCTGCGCCTGGCGGAACTGGTAAACGCGCTGGACAAAGAATTGCAACAAGTTGATCAGCAGGTTGCACAAAGTCTTTTGGAATTATCCCTGGAGGTGGCCAAGCAAGTTTTGCAGCAATCACTCAAGGTAAAACCCGAGCTCCTGCTCACTATTGTTGACAAGGCCATTAGTGAACTTCCCCATTTCAATCAACATGCCCATTTAGTTCTGCATCCCTCCGACGCGGAGTTGGTGCGCAGCAAAATGGGGGATCAACTTGAGCACAGCGGCTGGAAAATTCTCGAAGATGCCCAATTGCAACGCGGCGGATGCAGGTTGGAAACGGCACACAGTCAAATTGATGCCAGTTTGCCCACACGCTGGAAACGCGTGGTCTCAACCATAGGGCAGGATACGTCATGGCTGGAGCCATAAAAATGGAAACAGACACTATCCTTCCCGCATTGAACGATGAAACCACGTTTGACGGCAATGCCCGAACACTTAGCCCCCCGCTGCTCTCAAGCATCCACGCCAAGCATTGGCGGGATTGCCTGAGTGACAACAGGGAGTCGGTCGCGCAGGTCAAACCGCTCTTGGTCAGTGGCCATTTGACCCGTGTCACCGGGCTGGTCATGGAAGCGGTCGGATTGAAACTGCCGGTTGGAAGCACCTGCGTTGTCGAATTACCCCATAGCCAGGTCGAGGCCGAAGTGGTCGGATTTTCCGGTGAGAAACTATTTCTCATGCCTGAAAATGATGTCCAAGGTCTGATGCCGGGCGCGCGGGTTGTGCCCCAGGAAGCCAAAGGGCTGGCCGCGCTCGGCGGCAAGAATCGTATTCGAAAAAAACGCCGTGCTGCAGATAGGACGCGACACTTGCCGGTGGGAAAAATGCTGCTTGGACGCGTACTGGATGGGGCAGGCAGGCCACTGGATCAGCTTGGCCCGTTGACGGAGGATGCGAGTGCGCCGCTGCAAAGCCGTCCGATCAACCCGCTGGATCGTTCCCCGATCAAAGAACCGCTGGATGTCGGCGTTCGTGCCATCAATAGCCTGCTTACCGTGGGTCGCGGTCAGCGCATGGGACTTTTTGCCGGTAGCGGGGTAGGGAAAAGTGTATTGCTCGGCATGATGGCACGTTACACCAGTGCCGACATTATAGTTGTCGGGTTAATCGGTGAACGCGGACGCGAAGTACGGGAGTTCATCACCGAAATTCTTGGGCCGGAAGGTTTGGCGCGTTCCGTGGTCGTTGCCGCACCTGCCGATACCAGTCCGCTGATGCGCATGCAGGGAGCGGCATATGCCACCAGTATCGCCGAATATTTCCGTGACCAGGGCAAAGACGTACTTTTAATTATGGACTCGCTTACCCGTTTCGCCATGGCACAGCGTGAAATTGCACTCGCAATCGGCGAACCGCCTGCCACCAAGGGCTACCCGCCTTCCGTCTTTGCCAGGTTGCCGCAATTGGTGGAGCGCGCCGGAAACGGCTCCGAAGGCGGGGGGTCGATCACCGCATTTTATACTGTGCTGACGGAAGGCGATGATCAGCAAGATCCGATTGCCGACAGCGCACGGGCCATTCTTGACGGCCACATCGTGTTATCGCGCCGTCTCGCCGAACAGGGGCATTATCCGGCCATAGATATCGAAGCGTCCATCAGCCGTGCCATGAACCATCTGGTTCCGGAAGAGCATTTCAATTCGGTTAACCATTTCAAGCATGTTTATGCCCATTATCAGCGCAACCACGATTTGATCAGCGTGGGAGCATATGTAAACGGCAGCGATCCACTGCTTGATCTGGGAATCGCTTTGTACCCGAAAATGGAAGCGTTTCTTAAGCAGGGAATGTTCGAGTGCGCAAACTATGCCGGCAGCATCGAGGCATTTGGTCATATTTTCGCCAAATAACCATCATGCCCAAGCCATTTTCCCTGCAGCCTCTCGTATCTTTGGCACAACAACAGTGTGATGCCACCACCAAAAAATTTGGTCTGTTGAACCAGCAGCAGCAGGCTGCCCAGACCAAGCTGGATACCCTGCTGCAATATCGCAAGGATTACCAGATACGCTTTCAGGATGCCATGCAGAACGGCCTGAATCAAATCGAACTGCGCAATTTTCAAGACTTCATCCTGAGACTGGATGAGGCCATCGCGCAACAGCGAAAGTCCAACGACCACGCCCTTTCCTTGCTGCAAATCGGGCGCACCGAACTGTTGGCAGCACAACGAAAAATGAAATCATTTGACACTCTGGCACAACGCCATGTTGAGAACGAGAAGAAACTTGCGGCCAAAGCCGAACAACGCCAGCAAGATGAGCACTCAGGACGCATTTCAGCAATTAAATCTGAAGCCGCAGAAAACGAGAATTAACCCAAGGAGCTTTCCATGCAAAATCTACCCATTTCCGCTGCTCCTCCCGTATCCGCAACGCAACCGGTATCTCCAACGGACAACGGTAGCGCAGCACAGGCAGCCGAGCCATTTGGCGTCGTGCTGGCACGCCATCGGGCCAGCTCTGCCGGTCAGGAAAGCCAGAGTCCGGACAGCAAAGCATCTGCTTCGACCGCCGCCAACGATGCTCCCGTAAATGATTCGGGCAATTCAATCGCGCCGGCAACCGCCCCGGATATGTCCGCCGCCCTGTCCGGTGACGTGCTCGCTGCCATGTTACCCGCTGTCAGTTCGAATCTCCCCGCGAACGATCTATCCGCTGCCACAGCCGATGTTTCCATCAACGTCTTGGCAAGCGATAAAATGGCAATAAAGTTATCCGCCACAGGCAACTCACCCGGCACCTCAAACAAAAACAAAACCGACCTGCAATCTACCGCCCCGGACCCGGTTAGCACTTTACCCGGCGATATGCTGGCAATGTTGCTTCCCTCCAATGCCAACACTTCTGTCAGCCTCACTGCCACTGCAAAAGCCGGAGCTTCCACCATTAGCATTGCTCATCCGGATTCCTTAACGAACGGGAGTCAGCCGATTTCTTCGCAGTTAATTGGCACTGCCGCACTTGGAGCGACGATGCAGTCAGGGAAGGACAAAGCCACATGGGAAACAACGGCTAATCCCGGAGCAAGCTCTTCATTATCAGCCCTCCCCGGCACCACTCCGGGCACTACCGGCATTATTAACGCAAGTAATACGGGCAAAGATACCGGCTTCGCTGCCGTGCTGGATGCGGCAGGCAAGGACGGAGCCAAAGCAAGCCAACCCGATACTGTGGCAACAAAAATATCTGCTCAAGCGGTTGCCCCCTCGGCACCGGACGGACTGATGCAAAGCGGCACTGCGCCCACAGCCCCCATTCATAGCGAAAACACGCTTGCAGTTCAACCGGTTATCAACACCCCGGTAACCGATAAAACTTGGGGTAATGAATTCAGCCAGAAGATCACCTGGATGGCAAGTCAGCATGAACAAACCGCTGAGCTGCATCTGAATCCCCCAAACCTGGGCCCGCTGGATGTCGTACTCAAAGTTAGCGGCGATCAGGCGACCGCACTTTTCACTTCACCGCATGCGGCTGTAAGAGATGTTGTACAGCAGGCTTTGCCGCAACTGCGTGAAATGCTGGCCGGAAATGGAATTACACTGGGTAACGCCATGGTAAGCGACCAGTCTCCCAAAGACCAGCAAGCCTGGCAGGCCAGTCAGCAGCAAAAAGGGAATAGCGGATCAGTCAGAATTTCCGATGCCACGGTTACTGTTGGCGATATCTCATCCCTGCCCTCTGTATCACAGCCAGTCCGATATCTGGGGATGGTGGATACTTTTGCCTGACGCTTTATAGGGGAAATCCGAAGTTGAGGGGAAATATTTGTCTTATTCCGGTTATCATATTGCTTAGGTTTGTTTGATAATCCAACTCAACATAGTAAGGAGCAGTAATGGCCAAATCCGCAAAACCAGCCCCGGCAGCAGCCGGGACCACTGCAAAACCCAAAAGCAAGAAGTTGGTGCTCATTATTATTGGCGTGCTGATTTTAGCTGCCGGCGGTGGTGGGGCATGGTATTTCTTGAAGGGTAGCAAACATGAGGAAGCCAAGGTTGCCGCTCCCGAACTGCCCACATTTATGACGCTGGATCCCTTCACGGTAAATCTGCAACACGAAGAAGGCGACCAGTTTTTACAGATCGGGATCACATTCAAAGTTGCCGGCATGGAACAGGCGGACAAAATTCGGCAAAATCTCCCGGAAATTCGCAGCCGCTTGATATTCCTACTGTCGAGCAAACACGCCTCGGATTTAATCCCGCTTGAAGGTAAAAATAAACTGTCCCGGGAAATCATTCTGGAAACCAATACTATCCTTGGAATACGCCCACCCAAAGCAGAAGCAACAAGCACTGCCGCTTCGGGTACGGATGCTGCGTCCGCAACGCCTGCGGAAGCAACCGGCTCTGCGTCCTCCAAGGGGGTTCAAGAGGTTCTCTTCACTTCATTCGTAATCCAGTGATATAGCCATGAGCAAAGATTTTCTCTCCCAGGATGAAGTTGACTCGCTGCTGAAAGGCGTTACCGGCGAGATCGACGAGCCTGATCAAATCGTAGAGGAACCCCAGGGCGGGGTTCAGCCCTACAACCTCGGCACACAGGAACGTATTGTGCGCGGGCGCATGCCGACGATGGAGATTATCAATGCCCGCTTCGCGCGACAATTCAGAATTTCTTTTTTCAATTTGATCCGTCGTACCGCAGATATTTCGGTGGGCCAAATCCGCGTGCAGCAATACAGCGAATTCATCCGCAACCTGCCGGTCCCCGCCAATTTCAACGTAGTCCAACCCAAGCCGTTACGGGGTCACGCGCTGTTCATTTTCGACCCCAACCTGATTTTTCTGGTCGTCGACAACATGTTTGGCGGGGATGGCCGTTTCCATACCCGCGTCGAGGGTCGCGAGTTTACCCAGACCGAACAACGCATCATCCAGAAATTATTGGCGGCGGTATTCGAGTCCTACGGTAAAGCATGGGAATCCGTCTATCCTCTTGAGTTCGAGTTCGTGCGCTCGGAAATGAATTCACAATTTGCCAGCGTGACCTCACCCAATGAAGTGGTAATGGTCACAACTTTCGATATCGAATTTGGCGGCATTGGTGGCGCGTTTCATGTTTTGATGCCCTATGCCATGATAGAACCGATACGCGAGTTGCTATACAGCACTGTACAAGGCGAGCATATGGTGACTGACCAGCGCTGGCAGCGTACTCTTTCCAGACAAGTACAGTCGGCCGATGTTGAATTGACGGCCATACTCGGACAAGCACGCATAACGCTGGATCAGGTTCTCAAAATGCATGGCGGCGATATCATCCAACTGGACACGGATGGAAATATCCAGGCTCAGGTGGATGGCGTTCCGGTCATGGAGTGCTCGTATGGAATATCAAACGGCCAGTACGCCTTAAAAGTGGAAAAGATGCTGGCGACTACAGTAAACGAAACAACCGATGGAGGCCAACATGGCTGATGACAGTACGGAAATAAGCGCGGACGACTGGGGTGCCGCAATGGCTGAGCAGAGTGCATCCACAACGGCTGCCGATGATTGGGGTGCGGCAATGGCTGAACAATCCGCGTCCACTCCGGCTTCTCCGGTTCACGCCCAGCCTCATGTGTTCGAACAACTGGGTTCCGGTGCCGCACAACGCGCAGGAGCGCATAATGATCTGGACATGATCATGGATATTCCGGTTCAGCTGACCGTTGAACTCGGGCGCACCAAGATGCCAATCAAGAACCTGTTGCAATTGGCGCAAGGATCGGTAGTTGAACTTTCGGGTCTCGCCGGTGAACCGCTGGACGTATTGATCAACGGCTTCCTGATCGCACAGGGCGAAGTGGTCGTGGTCAATGAAAAACTGGGGATCCGTGTCACAGACATTATTACGCCATCAGAACGTTTGCGCCGCCTCAGCCGTTGAAATGAGCCCACTTTTCATTTCTGCTTGCCGTAAAGTCCGAAACACAGGACGTATTGCCATACATTCCTGCGCGCTTGCCTATCATAGAGGTGTAGGGCGTTACACCAGACCCTGTCTGATTGCAATTTTGTCGGCACCCTTTTCTGCCACTGCCCAAACAACGCGCCCGATCTATACCCCCCCGCCCGACGCGGTATCTTCCGGGAGCATATTGCAAGTCGTATTTAGTCTCTTACTGGTATTAGCCGCAGTCGTGCTGGTTGCATGGATACTGAAGCGCATCAACCTGCCGCAACACGGGGCAGGAAGCGTGCTCAAAGTCATTAGTGGCGTTGCGGTTGGCCAGCGTGAGCGCATAGTCTTGGTGGAAGTCAAAGATACCTGGCTGGTCGTGGGGGTCGCCCCGGGACAAGTTCGCACCCTCCACAGCATGCCCAAAGCAGACATTCCTTCCTCTGCGCCGGATTCTCCACAGGTAAATGATGGAAAATTTCAGGCTTGGCTGAAACAAATGATGGAGAAACGTAATGCGGGTTAGCAAGCTGTTGTTGGTCTTCCTGCTGTTCAACTTTATTCCGGCTGCTTTTGCGGCTGACCCCGGATTGCTTGCGCTGACCAGCACCGGAAGTACCGGCGGCGGACAAACTTATTCGCTAAGTTTGCAAACTCTGTTGCTGCTCACTTCGTTAAGTTTTTTGCCTGCCGTACTGTTGTTGATGACAGGCTTTACCCGTATCATCATTGTACTGTCTCTGTTGCGCTCTGCCATCGGAACACCCTCTTCGCCCCCCAATCAGGTTTTGATCGGACTGGCTTTATTTCTGACATTCTTCGTCATGTCGCCCGTTCTGGACAAAATATACAAAGAAGCCTACCAGCCTTATAGCGAGGACAAGATTACCTTGCAGCAAGCCTATGAAACTGGCAGTGTCCCGCTCAAGGCGTTCATGCTCCGGCAGACACGCGAAACCGATCTCGCCCTGTTCGTAAAAATTGCCAACAGTGAACCGCTGCAAAGCGCGGATCAGGTTCCTTTGCGTATTCTGGTACCTGCTTATGTCACCAGCGAATTGAAAACGGCATTTCAAATCGGTTTCGTGGTCTTTATCCCCTTTCTTATCATCGACATGGTTGTGGCCAGCGTGCTGATGTCGATGGGGATGATGATGGTGTCGCCTTCTGTCATTTCTTTGCCGTTCAAGATTATGCTGTTCGTATTGGCCGATGGGTGGAATCTACTCATCGGTTCGCTGGTACAGAGTTTTTATACATGAAACCGAAGCCGGCAGCTCATAGCTGCCAGCCTCTTGCTAACGTTTATCGATTAAAAAACCATGACTCCTGAAAGTGTAATGACTTTGGGTCGCCAGGCACTGGAGCTAACCCTGATGGTGTCGGCCCCCCCTTTGCTGGCCGCGTTGATTATCGGTCTGGTGGTCAGTATTTTCCAGGCTGCCACCCAGATTAATGAAATGACGTTATCCTTCATTCCCAAACTGATTGGAATGTTCGGGGTTCTTATAGTCACCGGCCCCTGGATGGTCACTATGCTGGTTGATTATATTCAGCGTCTTTTTGGCAGCATTCCCTGGCTGGTCGGGTAATGATTCACGTTACCAGTGCCCAGTTGTCCGCCTGGCTTGCACTATTCATATTCCCTTTTACCCGCATTCTGGCCCTGATTGCCAGCTCGCCGGTTCTGGGCAATAAACAAGTACCCGCACGAATAAAGATTGGCATTGCACTTCTCTTGACCATCATCATTGCCCCCACACTCGAAATTCAACCCAATATCGAAGTTGCTTCTGCATTGGGATTGGTCGTGCTGCTGCAACAAATTCTGGCAGGTCTGGCGATAGGATTCACCATGCTGTTAATTTTTTCGGGAATTGAACTGTGCGGCGAACTTGTCGGAATGCAAATGGGCCTGGGCTTCGCCAGCTTCTATGACCCAGTGAACGCGTCTTATACACCCGTAGCCGCCCAATTTCTCAGTGCCATTGCGACACTTGCTTTTCTGGCGTTGAACGGGCATCTATTTATGCTTGAGGCCCTGGCCGATAGTTTTCACACTTTTCCGATCGGCACTGCGGTACCGCATGCCCAAGCCCTGCACACATTGGCTGCCTGGGGGGGAAGTATTTTTTCTCAGGCCCTGCAATTATCTATGCCTGTAATCGGTGCGTTGCTCATTACCAATCTGGCACTCGCCATACTGACGCGTAGCGCGCCCCAACTCAATATATTCCAGATCGGATTCCCCATCACACTCACTATCGGATTTGCAGCGCTGCTCTTGTCCATTCCCTACTTTGCCCCCCTGATGGAGCTAATGACCAACACAGGCCTGGGTACCGCCGTACATGTGATGCTTCAGCTTGGCAAACCATAATCCTAACCAAAGCGTTAGCGTATGTAATTGAACAGTGACAGGCTCTGCACTTGTGTAAACGATTTCTGCGCGGCGGTCAAAATAGTTTGTTGTGCGGATAATTGAGTAAGTGCCTTGTTGTAATCCAGATCCTGCAAAGTTGATAAGGTCTGAGTATACTGAGTGCCGAGTGCAGTCTGCGTTGAGGTCAGACTGCTCAACTCATTCATTCGGGAACCCAAGGAGGCACGGGCCATCAGCACGCTATTCAATGCGTTACTCATGCCGTTAATTGCGGCGTTAACACCGGCAGTCAATTGTGCCGTACTGGCAGGATTCCCTGCTATAACAGGTGTATTTAACGTATTAATAAAGTTTGATATGGTTTGAAACATACTTTCATTGGCACTGGGGATAACCGTAAAATTGTCACCGGTAGCCGGCGTGCCCTGAATATTGAACTGCATCCCCCCAAAACTGATGGATTGCCCGCTCACAAAAGTTCCGGATGAATTTAAAACAGCATTATTGTTTGGATTGATAGTGAACGTATCTCCATTGGCAGGTGTACCCTGCATGCTGAATTGAATTCCATTAAAAGTAATAGGTTGGCCGCTTACATATGCAGTTCCCGTCGAAACTTGTGTTCCTGTCGTTTGGTCATTTATCGCATAGGTGCTTGGCGGACCTGAAAATGCGATTTGATAGGTATCGGTATTTACTGTGGCAGGGTTGGTAACCGTAACAGAACTCGCAATACCGCTCCCTGTATTCGTTGCGGCAGCCTGGGGTGCAAGAACCGAGGTATCGTATACGTTATAGCTGGCTGCGCCGGTAAATAACAGCTGGTAGCTATCACCATTCACCAGTGTCGGATTAATCACATTTCCCAAACTGATAATGCCACTCCCGGCATTTGAAGTTGCGGCTTGTGTGGCAAACGTCCCATTGCCGTTCTTGATACGCATGAATATATCTGCACCCGAGCTACTGGTTGCAATTTGCTGGTTGGGGCTGACCTGAATCATATGCTGCCCGTCATCCCCCTGGTATTGCACCGCCGGCTTCCCTGTTGCGGGATCAACGCCGTTTACAAACGGTTGTGTGCTTCCCTTGAAACCGGAAAACAAATAATTTCCAACGGCATCTGTAGAGTTAGCCAAGGCAATTAATTGGGTCAAATCTGTTTGCATCGAACTGGCAAGGCTCGCCCGGTCAGAATTTGACAACGTTGGATTGCCTGCTTGAACTGCTGTAGTCTGAACATCATTCAATAACGAGGTCACTCCCTGCAAAGTGCCTTCCGCAAGGGTGGCAGCGTCGTTCGTAGTTCCTATATTGCTGATATATTCGGTATTCAGTGAGCTGGTCTGTGTCACCTGTAACGCAAGCGCCGCGCCGGCAGGATCATCCGCCGGATTCAATATGCGATGCCCGCTGGCAACTTGCTGCTGCGTGAGCGCCACATTGCTCGACAACGAGTCTAATTGGGTAACATTTTGGGCAAAAATAGTGTTAGTACTAATACGCATGGCACACCTACTTTCCTATTGAGAGCAACGTGTCAAACAAGGTGCTGGCAATCTGCATCGCCTTGCCGGCTGCCTGATATGCCTGTTGATAACGTAACAGATTGGCTGCTTCTTCATCAAGATTTACTCCGGAAACAGATTGCTGCGCTGCAATCGTGTTGTTCAGCAAGGAAGTTTGGGCGGTGCTGGTAACTTTCAATTGATTCGTCTGATTACCCACTTGAGACACCAGTTGGCTATATACATCCTCGTAATTGGCCGTTGCGCCCTGCAAAACTTTTTTCGTCTGCAAGTTAGCCAATAGCAATGCATTGCGGTTGTCCGATGTTGCATTAGTATTGTGGCCAACGGTAAACGTGTCTTTGGCAACCGGTGAACCCGTAATCTGCGCCGTCCAGCCATTGAATGACAATGTCGCGCCGGCATTCGGATCATAGGTTGTAGACCCTGCCAGCGCTGTTCCCGTAGTGGTGTCGGTAACGGAATAATGGGTCGAATCAGAAAATGTAACTGTAACGCTATCCAGCAGGTTTGGGTTGGCCGGGGGAGGCGAATTGACCGCCCCCGCACTAATTTGTCCTGTGCCGGCATTGGTCACTTTGGCATTTGTCATGATGGGAGACGCTGCCGCAATCTTGGTTAGATCGGTTAGCGCAACCGACATGTTGATCGCGCCATTTACAGTGGGCTGAATTATAAAACTATCCCCTTTATTGGGTGTCCCGGAGGTAATATCTATGTTGACCCCGTCCATCGTCAAAGGCATTGTAGTCGAACTGGTAGACGTATTATCAGAAAGGCGGGTCAACGTATAATTCGTCCCGTCATAACTCAAAGAATAATTACTGCTGGTAAGTTTGGAGTAATCTGTGATTGTCGCAGTTACCACTGCATTCCCGGCATTGGATGTGTTGTTGTTGACAACAGGCACGGGATCAGCAAAAAAACTATTGGTCTGACCGGACATCGCGCCGTTCAAATCCATACCCAACTGATTCTGTTGATTGAATGTTCCCGCAATTCCTGTCGCAACCAAACCCAGCATGTTCTGGGCCGGCTGCAGGGACTGACTTCGAAATGCCAGAAGCCCCCCCAGAGCTCCCCCCTGAATAGTATTCTGCTGAATTGGCATAAGGGCTCCATTGGCATTACCGGCTGCCACCACAAGCTGTGAGGGGTCACTGCTTGATTTGACTGCAGATAATCCGTAAGCAGTCCCTCCCACGACCAGCAACTGACCGTTACCCGTGGTCAAGTTAAAGCTGCCATTGCCCTGATTAGTGACGTTTACATTAATTTGTTTATTCAGATCAGCAATAAGCTGGTCACGCTGATCCAGCAAGTTGTTCGGGGGCTGCCCGCCGGATACTGAGACCGCATTCACAATGCTCTGATTAAGCGTTGCAATTTGCTGAGCGTCGCTATTGATAGTGGAAACGCTGGTGGTAATTTGACCATTGATTGAACTGTTGATGTTGGTCAAATTCTGACCCAGCAATTGAAATGTGGAAGTGAGCGATTGAGCCGTGCTCAGCATAGTTTGCCGCGCAGCCATAGAATTAGGTTGACTGGAAACAGAATTAATTGCGTTGAAAAAGCTTTGTAATGCGGGCGTCACCCCGGAAGAGGAACTCGACAGCATGTTGTCAACTTGCTGGATTTGACTGTAGTAAGTATCGAGTTGCGAAGACTGCGACTGCTGTTGGTTAACTTGACCGCTAAGAAATTGGTTGTATACCCGCTGAACCGAAGTTACGCCAACACCTTCACCGACATAGCCGGATCCGGTTAACTGGGAAGGCAATGCATTTGCAACTATCTGCTCACGGTTATACCCGGGCGTGCTGGCATTAGCTATATTATTTTCGGTCGTTTGCAGCCCGATCAGGGCTGAATTCATTGCACTAACGTTAACACTAAACATGTCGGTCATGGCATCTTCCTTAACACACAATACGCCTCGTTACTCCATATCGGCAAGCTTGATAGTTTCTTTAGGGCGATTATTGAAAATTTCAGGATATTCCGGAGAATGGGATTCTATCCCCGAACTTACCTTAAAGTGAATATTTCATTGGAAGAAATCATTAATCCTAAAAATCTCAGTTAACCACAGAGAACACAGAGGAGAAAAAGGCGGTTGCAATGAAAATCCAGCGCACCTTTTGGGTGAGTCAGTGAAACAATGGAAACCTTGTCTTTGCTCTGTGCTCTCTGTGAATTCTGTGGATTGAATTACGGTTTTTAGGTTAAACCCGGATGCTCCATTAGCACCGTCATTCCCGCGAAGCGGATCAACACCGAGGATTTGTCCGCTTCGCGGCATATTTATCTCGCCGGATTCCCGCCACGCGGAAATGACGAATTTTTGATCAAATGGATTTCCCCACTCGCTTTGTTGCTCTGCTGACAATAAATTAACCGCCCAATGTACTGATACGACTCATTACCTTTACAAGTTTGTCGGCATAGCCCGGATCAGTCGCGTAGCCCGCCTTCTGCAAGGCGTGGGCAGCCGCAGGTGCTCCTTGCCCCCCCTGCACTACGGATGCATAGCGGGGATTATTACTCAGCAAATTCGCGTAATCGCTGAAAGCCTCAGCATAGGAGCCATAGGCACGGAATTTTTCAACCTGTTTGTGGGGAACACCATCCCGGTACTCGGTGGTGGTAACCTCCGCCACCTTGCCATTCCAGTTGCCGGTTGCCTTGATACCGAACAGGTTATAGCTATTGCTGCCATCAGGCAGTCGAATTTCGCGGCGTCCCCAACCGCTCTCCAGAGCAGCCTGCCCCATCATCAGAGTGGCAGGCACACCGCTTTCCTGGCTGGCTTGAACTGCATACGGCGTCATGCGTTGCACAAAGCCCTGTTGGAAACTCTCGCTATACGCCGAAGGTACTGCACTGGATGCAGCATTCTGAAGCGCGGATTTGTTGCCGGTAACGGGGGGGGGAGTAGTTGCCTGCAATTTTGGCAGCAATTTCCCCTGCAACTTTGCGGATGACTTATCGGTCGGGACAGCGGCAGGTAAGCTTGGGCTAGCCGTATTAATACCACTCTGCCTGCTCAATTGTTTGACCATGACGTCGGCCAGCCCAATGCCGCGGCTTGAGATATTTTGCGCCAACTGCTGATCCATCATTCCGGTAAACATTTTGGTCTGCTCGCTATCAAACATACCGTCTTGCGGAGTCGCCTCGCGCATGCTTTTCAGCATCATGTTCAGGAATACGGATTCAAATTGTTGCGCCGCCGCCTTCAGTGCCTGATCCGGTGCCTGCCTGGCCTGTGCACGCAGTTTATCCAGACTTTGTGCGTTTGCCGCCAAGCTGCTTGTAATGTCAGCTTGTGCATTCACTTAGATAATCTCCAATTCTGCCCGCAATGCCCCGGAAGACTTCATTGCCTGCAAGATCGCCAATAAATCCAGCGGGGTAGCGCCAATTGAGTTGAGTGCTTTGACCACTTCGCTCAAAGACACCCCTTTTTTCAACAGAATGACCCCCCCTTTTTCCAGTTTTGCTTCCGTTGCGGGTTTGGCGGTTTTTGCTGTTTCCCCCCCTGAAAGAGCCGTCGGCTGGGCAGTTGGAGATTCGGCATTGATTACGACCGTCATGTTGCCATGCGATATAGCACAAGTGTCCAGTGCCACTGTTTGGTTCATGACTATCGAACCCGTGCGCGAGTTAAGAATGACTCGCGCCATTCCTTGCGCAGGGTCAATTTGCAGATTTTCGATTTGTGATAAAAAGGCCACGCGCGCGCTGCCATCCGGCGCACGAACTTTTATCATGCGCCCGTCCAGTGCTGTCGCAATTTCCTTATCCGGCGATAACTCGTGATTAATCGTTTCGACTAGCCGTGTAGCCGTGGTGAAATCGGTTGTATTCAACTCAAGATTTATATAATCGCCCTGACCCAAAACCGTTTGCACCGAACGCTCTACCGTGGCTCCCGCAGGAATACGTCCGACACTCAAGTGATTTACCAGCAGCTTCGGCCCACCCGCATCTGCGCCTGTGGTTCCCACTACCAGATTCCCTTGAGCCATTGCGTAAACCTGTCCATCTGCGCCTTTAAGGGGAGTCATGACCAGTGTTCCGCCTTGCAAACTTTTTGCATTTCCTATCGATGAAATGGTGACATCAATGACTTGGCCGGGTCGTGCAAACGGCGGCAATGTGGCCGTTACCGTCACTGCCGCCACATTTTTCAGCTGCATGCTGGTTCCCGATCCGGCCGGAAGATTAATGCCCAGGTTCGTCAACAGGCTTATGGTACTTTGCACAGTAAACGGCGTTTGAGTCGTCATGTCGCCACTGCCATCCAAGCCGACAACCAGACCGTAACCGATCAACTGGTTATCACGCACGCCCTGTATGCTGGCCAAATCCTTGATACGCTCGGCCGATGCTTCAAACGGAATCAAGCCGACCAGAACAAGCAGCAGTAATTTTAATAATGGATTCATAAAATGCTCCGCCTAAAAGGGCAACATCGAAAGGAATGCACGGCCCAACATTCCCAAAATCTGGGATTGCTCCACGCCATCGGCACCTTTGTATTCCAGATGCACGTCGGAAACCTGGGTAGACAGCACCGTGTTTCCGGAAATAGTCACGGGGTCGATCACCCCGGAAATGCGTATGTATTCTTTATCCTGATTAATCGCCATCAATTTTTCGCCACCGACCAACAAGTTACCATTAGGCAACACTTCGACCACGGTCACTGTGATCGTTCCGGTAAAAGCATTGGTGCCTGTATCCGCGCTCTTGTTGGACAAACTTCCCGATGAGGAATCCGAAATACTGAAAGGTGCAAGTATTGTGGGTGCCGCAGCCCCCCCGGCGGTAGACGCCCCCTTGGTTATGGTGGGTGTGCTGGCACTCATGCTTCCGGCATGACTGGCACTGGAGGTCGTACTTTGATTCGCGGATGTCGATTCGGCAATACTGATGGTCAGCGTATCACCCACATTGCGTGCACGATGATCTTCGAATAAGGGATGGTCATTTTTACCCGCCTGAAAGATGGCACCGTTATGGGGAATCAAAGCCTCTCTATCAACCGGGCGTGCCGTCAGTGGTGTCTTGATAGTGGTGCTAGTCTGCGTGGCGCAACCCGCAAGTGCCATCAGCGACAGAATTACGATGAGGCTCGATAATTTTTTCATGCTATACCCCGCTCTGCTTACATCTGCGACAGTTTCTGCAACATCTGATCCGAGGTTGTAATTGCCTTGGAGGTAATTTCATACGAACGTTGCGTCTGTATCATTTGAACCAGTTCCTCGACCACATTTACATTGGAAGCTTCAACATAGCCTTGATTGATTGCCCCGCTGCCGTTGGTTCCGGGGGTGCTGATGGTCGGCGTACCCGATGAACCGGTTTCCGTATATAAATTCTGCCCCTGACTTTGCAACCCTGTCGGGTTAATAAACGTTGCCAGCTGTATATTCCCGATCTGTACAGGTGTTACCGTTCCGGGTTGCGTAATCGAAACCGTTCCGTCATTGGCTATGGTTACCGTGAGCGCATTGATCGGAACCGTTATAGCCGGTTGCAGAGGATATCCGCTGGCAGTAACCACGGCTCCCTGATTGTTGACCTGAAAAGAACCGTCGCGCGTATAGGAGGTCGTTCCATCCGGCATCAGAATCTGGAAGAAACCCGCACCTTGAACTGCCACATCAAGATTATTATTGGTCTGCTGCAGCGTTCCCTGAGTTTGAATACGCTCCGTCGCAATCGGGCGCACCCCCGTCCCCATCTGCAAGCCGGAAGAAATCTGGGTTTGCTGGGAGGACTGACCGCCGGGCTGGCGAACGGTCTGGTACATCAAATCTTCAAACACGGCGCGCGAACTCTTGAAACCTGTCGTGCTGATGTTTGCCAGATTATTGGCAATCACATCCATCTGGGTTTGCTGCGCATCCATGCCGGTTTTTGAAATCCACAGGGAACGTATCATGATTATTTTCCTCTCAACACTTGGGGGCTGGTCAAAACTTTGCGCTATCAGGCATTCATATTAAGCACAGAGCTGGCTGCCTTTTCGTTTTCGTTTGCGGTTGTCATCATTCTCACTTGCATATCGTACATTCGCGCAAGAGAAATCATATCAACCATGGCACCGACTGCATTCACATTGCTGCTTTCCACATTCCCCGAGGCGACGGTCACCGTGGCATCAGCCGCTGCGGTGCTGCCATCCCTGGTGCGAAACAATCCGTCATCCCCCCGCACCATTTGCGCATTCGGCGGATTAACCAGTTTAAGACGCCCCACTACCGCTACCGGTGTGGGAATAGTTCCGCTGGGTACGGTGGAAATAGTGCCATCCGCACCAATCGTAACTTCGGTATTGGGCGGAATAGTAATAGGGCCCGCATCCCCTGCAACGCTCAATCCGTTGCGGGTTTGCAGAATTCCGTTCGGAGAAACCTGAAAGCTTCCATTACGGGTATAGGCTTCGCTTCCGTCTTCCGTTTTCACGGCCAACCAGCCGGCTCCCTGTAACGCCACATCAAGATTACGGCCGGTAGGCTGCGGAACTCCGGGGGTAAAATCCGTGCTCGAAGAAGAGTCCACAACAAATGTTCGCGTCGGCAGACCGGCACCGACCAACGGTACCGCCCTAAATGTATTAATCGCCGCGCGATATCCGGAAGTATTGATATTGGATAGATTCTGCGACACAGCGGCCTGCTGCTGCATCACATGGGATGCCCCGGTCATCGCGGTATAAATTACTCTATCCATATCAATCTCCCTTAAGTTGGGTTAGTGTCTAAATGAATCGACAAGTTTGCCGGAACCGGCCAAGCGCTCATCAAAAGAACCTAACCCGACTACGTGTTACTACCTCATGCTAATCAACGTTTGCATTACCGAATCCTGCGTCTTGATGGTTTGTGCATTGGCCTGATAATAGCGTTGTGCGGTAATCATGCTGACCAGTTCGGATGTCAAATTCACGTTGGAATCCTCTGTGGCATCCGTCTGCAGCACACCGTTGTTGCCGGTACCCGGCGCACCCACTACCGGAGACCCGGAAGCCGCCGTTTGCACCCATCCATTATTCGCTACGGGCTGCAAACCCTGATTATCCGGAAACGTTGCCAATGCCACCTGCCCGAGCGGTTTGGACACGCCATTGGAGTATTTCCCCAAAATTGTGCCATCCGTACCAATACTGAAACCGCTCAATTGACCCGCAGTAAATCCATCCTGGGTTAATTTGTTAACCCCGAATGCGGCGCCAAATTGTGTTGAAGTTGAAAAATCGAACGGAATGGTTTCGGTTGAAGCACCCGCCGGCGTGAAACTTATGCTTGTAGTGGTGTTGTCCGGCCCCGTATATCCAGCGACAGGGGCGGGAGCTTGGCCATTTTGCGCACCGGCCGCGTTGTACGGGTTAGACCCCGCGTTGTTGGGAAGGAATGAAGAATAGGTTCCGTTGGCGCCAAAAGCGAGTATTCCATTGGCCACCCAGGCACCCGCTGCGGGTGCAGGCAGAGGGAATATAGAGGCTCCCGAGGTCGGGTCTGTAACTGTCGTGTACACCTGCCAAGTGTTGGCAATATCCCCCAATATTGTCTCTGCCGGGCTTCCTGCAGCAAGGCTGCCTGTGTATGCATTTGAGGTCGTGAACGATGTAACAGGTGTAGTCAACACCACCGCCGAAGTGCTGAATCCTCCTGCGTTAGCGGGCCCCGTATAAGCGTTGGTAGTCGTAAAGGTTGTACCATTAACGATGGTCGCAACCTTTGTTCCTGCGGGGAAACCGGTACCGGTCAGGGTTTCTCCCACTGCCAGAATTCCCGTATTAGGAACCGTAACCGTTGACACCCCTGCAACGGTCGAAATGTTACCCGCTGCAATGGTAGGAATCTCAGCCGGACTTACGCTGGCGATGGTCGTTCCGCTTGGGAATCCGGTTCCGACTATGGACTGTCCCACCGTCAGACCGGAAGTGGGTGCGGGAAGCGCAACGGTAGTAACAGGCGGAGTTGCAGCACTGCTGGTAATACCCCCTGCCGCGATATTCATCGGCACGCTTTGTTTCACAAAATACATGGTGCTCGTTTGGGCGACGCCCTTGCTGTCATATGTCGTCGTCGAAGTCGAATTATTGAATGTGGTGGGATCAGTAGGATTGAAAGCGGAAAGCGGGGGCAATGAGGATGAGTTCAAATTCAATCCGGCCACAATACCTTTTTCAGCCGCCCCCGTGCTCGCTCCCGTAGCCGTTGCACTGGCTACCGATGTCGGGATGGTCAAAGGACTTGGGCTGCCGACCGGTTTCCCGCTAATAGGGTCAATTTGATAACCCAATAGTTTGCTTCCTGTACTGTCAACAACAAAACCAGTGTTATTCAGTTCGAATTGTCCGTTGCGGCTGTACGAAGTTCCTTGCGCATTGTTCAGAATAAAAAAACCCGACCCGTTAATAGCCAAGTCCAGCGCACTATTAGTAGTACTGATATTTCCTTCGGAAAATTGCTGCGCAACGGTCTGGAGTTTCACCCCTATCCCGGTTTGGGTTGAACTGTTTCCGCCACCGCTCAATGCCGCCGCATACACATCGCTAAATTGCGCCTGGGAAGACTTAAAACCGACGGTATTTGCATTGGCAACGTTATTGCCAATTACATCCAGTTGCGACGAAGCTGCCGTCAATCCGCTTAATCCTTGTGAAAAGCTCATATTAATCTCCTTAGATCACAAAACTTGTTTGATTGCAGACAAGGCGAACCCACCCAGCGTGCCCACCGTCACCGTGGCGCCCGTGGTTCCCGGGGTTATTGCATTAACCGTTCCATAGGCCAGAGAGGTAGGCTTTGATGTCGCGCCTGAAAGCGTAGCCTGAGTTGCAAACGTGTAAGCACCATCCGGTGCGGTTGCTCCCGTGGAGGTCAATCCATTCCAGGAGAATGGCACCACCCCTGCCGCAGACTGTGCTCCCAGTTGCAAGGTTTGCACAACCGCTCCCGATGAATTCTTTATCGTCACACTGAGACTATCCGCCGGCTGGGTCAGATCTACCCCGCCAATTGCCTGGCCTCCGGACAGGTTAAGCGAGGAACCGGCAACCAGTACACCCTGACCGATCATGCTGGTGGCAGACACCGACTGCCCCAGAGCCATGCTATTGCTTAGCGCGGTAAGCGTCGAATTAAGCTGGTTGACTCCGGTTACCGTACTGAGTTGCGCCATTTGCGATGTAATTTGGGCATTGTCCATCGGATTTATTGGATCCTGATTTTGCAATTGCGCCGTCAGCATGGTTAGAAACTGACTCTGGCTGGAGATGGCACCATTGGTGCTGGTGGAACTGGTTTTTCCCAGTGAACTGTTCGCGGCATTCAGTGCGGCAATCAGGGAAGCAGAATTTTGTATGGGGGTGGTCATGGCTTAATCCTTTCTTATTGACCGATGGTCAGGGTTTTAACTAGCAAACTTTTCGAGGTATTCAACACATCTACATTATTTCCATATGAACGGGAGGCTGAAATCATATTCACCATTTCTTCCACCACATTTACGTTAGGCAATGTTACATATCCCTTTTCATCCGCCATGGGATTTTTCGGGTCATAAACCAATTTCATCGGGGAAGCATCTTCGACAACCGAGGCCACCTTTACGCCCGCCCCGCCACCTTCCTGCCCATTTATAGGCATGGCGCTAAATATCACTTGTTTGGCACGGTAGGCTTTCCCGTCCGGCCCCGTCGCGCTGTCTGCATTGGCCAGATTACTGGCTACCACGTTAAGCCGCTGCGACTGGGCAGTCATGGCAGAGCCGGCAATATTAAATATGCTGAATAATGACATGATTTTATCCCTGTAACGCCGCCAATACATCTTTAACCTGCGCGGAGACAAAATTAATGTTTGCCTCGTAACGCAATGCGTTATCGGCAAATTGCGCACGTTCGACATCCATATCCACCGTATTACCGTCACCGCTCGGCTGCAATACGTTACGGTACATTACCGGCGCTCCCATCACGCTCTCCCCCGTGGGTCTGGAAAAATGACTGGGCGCGCTCGTCACTAACGGCAACTTTGCTTTGCTTCCCGCCATCGCGCCTTGCAAAGCACTGGCAAAATCAATATCCTTGGCCTTGAAATTGGGTGTGTCCGCATTGGCAATGTTGGAAGCAAGCAATTCCTGACGCGCCGAACGCAGACTTATTGCGGTCTGGTTAAAATGCAATGTGCTGTCAATTTTGCTGGTCATGATTTATTCCTAAAGCCGGTTTACTACTCACATGGTGCATATATTAAACACCTATGTAGCTCAACCATTGGCCGATTAAGAGTAAAAACACACCTTATTTCACTGATTAACCTAAAAACCGTAATTCAAGCCACAGAGAATGACAAGATTTTCCATTGTTTCACGGACTACCCAAAAGGTGCGCTGCATTTTCATTGCAACCCCCTGTTTCTCCACGGTGATCTCTGTGTTCTCTGTGCCTAACTGAGTTTTTTAGTAAACTACTACCATGACTAGCAGAAAAGCCTGCCTTGACCGTTCCGGGTTGTTTGACTCCAAAAATGAGCGGGGAGCAACGGTTTGCACTTTAGTATGCTATAACAAAGACCTCCACGAGCCAGTCACCCTGCCATGAGGAATATTTTAATAGCGTTTGCCGTCTTTCTGCTGCCAGCCATGCCGCTCACGGCATGCGCTGAACAGAATCATGCTGAAATCATTGAGGCTGTGACCGCTTTTGTCCGCGCACAAACTAATAACCTGCCGGGACAGGTTGCCATTAAAGTTGATCCAATTGATCAAAGAATTGTCCGTTCCGATTGCCCAACGCTTGAGCCATTCTTGCCTCCCGGTTCACAGCTTCTGGGGAACAGCATCGTTGGCGTACACTGTCCCGGCGTAAGTGAGTGGACACTTTTTGTCCCCGTACATATAAAAGTCAGCGTTGATACGCTTATCGCCAACAAGCCCCTCTCTCAGGGACACGTGCTCGTTGCAGAGGATATTTCCAGCCAAAAAACCGAATTGGGAGCAGGCGGCATTTTGACCAACCCTGCCGAAGTCATCGGCAAAGTACTCAAAAACGGGGTTAGCGCAGGTCAAGTGTTAAAGCAGGACATGCTCCGTGCCCCTTTTGTTGTGATACAGGGGCAGTCGGTACAACTGCGCGTCGAGGGGGACGGCTTTAGTGTCCGCTCCGAAGGTCAGGTGCTTGGCAACGCTGCTGAAGGACAAGATGTAAAAGTAAAAACCCATTCCGGACAGGTGATACGCGGCACAGCCCGCCAGGGTGGAATTGTTGAAATCCACCAGTAAGGAAACTCAAGGTTCGTTAATCGCCTCATCCGATGCTTTCAGCAGCGGCCACAACAGGTAGGAGATCACGGAACGTTTGCCCACCACCAGCTCTACGGTAACGGTCATCCCCGGCAACAGTCTAGCGTTTTCCGGCATCCTCTTCAAACCCGTGGGCTTAAAACTGATTCGGCATTTGTAGTATCCATCCAAATTTGATCCTCCGGATGACTCGCTACGAAAGGCATCTTCGCTGATGGTACGCAGTTCACCGGTCAGCATTCCATGCTTCTGGAAAGGGAAGGCGTCAAATTTTAGATGCGCCTTGTCGCCCACTTTGACATAGCCGACATCCTGTGAATCAAGCTGTACTTCCGCTTCAAGTTCAGCCCCCAACGGAACCAGGGTAAATAACTTTTCAGCGCCCTGGACTACCGACCCCTGGGATAACTTCGCAATATCGAGGACGACCGCATCGATCGGCGAAGTAAGTTCCACCAGTTCATGACGCTTTTCGGCCTTTTGTAACTGCTCATTAACGGAATCCCGTTCACGTGAAGCGGCAAGCAGGTCTTCCATCATTTTCTGGCGCCAACCGGTCTCGAATGAAGTCTTCTCCGACTCTATTCCGGCAAGTTCGCGGCTAATTTCGACTTGCCTGTTTTTGGCATTCTCCAAACTTCGTTCGGCTTCGATCAGTCTGTCCTGCGCATCCAAAAGCCGGGAGCGCACGGCATATTTCTTGTCGACCAGATCTTGCTGCATCGTTTCCATTTCTTTCAATACCTTTACCCGTGAAGCCAGCCCTTGTTGGTCATGCCGGTTGGTTTCCAGCGTCGCCTTTAAGCGGCTGACGGATTCATCCAGTTTGTGTACTTGAGACGTATAGTTGGCATGCCGTTCATCAGACAAATGTGTCTGCAACTGGCTATCCTCATCCTCCCCCGCAATGGAACGCCTGTTACCCGAAAGTTCCGCATTCATTTGCGCCAGCTGGTTATCCAGACTATGCAGCCGCGTACGCAACTGGGATGCATCGGCTTCGGTGAAAGTCGGATCCAGAATGGCCAGACGTTCGCCTTTCTTTACGACCTGACCGAGTCGTACATCAATATGCTGAATAATCGATGTCTCAAGCGGCTGCACAACCAGATTTGGCAAAGGTGTCACGAGACGTCCGTGGGCCACGACATCCCGGTCAACATTGGAAAATGTCGCCCACCCCAGGAATACGACGAAGGCCGCCACAAAAACGTGCAGGGTAATTTGCGCCATGGGTGGCAAAGGGCGGCGCTCAATTTCATCCGCATCAGGCAAAAAATCCAGCGCCGTCGAATCTGCAGACGGCTTCTTTGCCTTTTTACCCAGGCCCAGTTTACCCTTGGCTTTCGCCAACAGGCTTAAAGATGACTTGTTTGCTGGTTCCATAATTGCTGATAGGTCTGGCAACGCGTAAGTAACTCTTCATGGCGTCCGGCATCGGCCAATCGCCCCTGCTGCATGACCAGAATAGTATGAGAATTAACCAGCGTCGAAAGGCGGTGAGAAATCATGACCACGGTGCGTCCGACCGCGATCTGGGACAGATTGCGAATAAATATCGATTCGCTTTCCGGATCCAGGGCACTTGCTGCCTCATCGAGAATAAGGATGCGCGGCTTCGATAACAAGGCTCGCGCAATCGAAAGCCGCTGCTTTTGACCGCCGCTCAAATTGGAAGCATTCTCCTCCAGCATCGTGTCGTAACCCTGCTGCAAGCGCTCTATGAATTCGTCGGCGCCCGCCGCGCGTGCGGCGGCAACAATTTCCTCAAAGGATGCATCGGGTCGGGTCACGGCAATATTTTCACGAACCGTGCCCCGGAACAGAAAATTTTCCTGAAGCACCACCCCGATTTGCTTGCGCAGGTGCGACAAATCTATTTCGCGTGCATCCAGACCGTCGAACCGGACTACTCCCTCCTGCAGTGCATAGAGCCCCTGTATTAATTTGGTAAGGGTCGTTTTTCCGGAACCGCTGCGGCCCACGATTCCGACAACGGCCCCCGCCGGGATCGTGAATGTTGCCCGGTCAAGTGCCGTAGCTGTGGCACCCGGATAACGGAAAGTCACCTCATCGAAGCTGATTGTTCCGGCCAATTGAGGTCGCAGCCCCCCGCTGCCACGCCCCTCGGAAGGACGATTCATGACCGAACCCAGCATGCGAACCGACAAAGCGGTTTGCTGATATTCATTGACCAAACTGACAAGCGACAACAGGGGGCCAATGACCCGCCCGGACAGCATCTGAAAGGCAATGAGTGCACCAACGCTCATGGTCTGGTCAAACACGCCCTGACAGCCCACAACAATGATCACCACCGGCAAGAGTTTCCCGAGCAGATCTGTAAAAAAATTGCTGTTAAGCGCCAGCTGGCCCACACTAAAATGCGCCGTAATCGCCTCCGCAGAAAACTGATCCCAGGAGCGCCGCTGTGCAGGCTCAATAGCGAGCGCCTTAACGGTACGCATCCCGTGTATGGTCTCGACCATCAGTGATTGGCGTTTTCCCTCGGCGGAATACAACAAATCCAGGCGACGCTTATACACAGGCAATACTGCAACGATAATAGCTGCAATAACCAGGGTAAATACAAGAACAATCAAAGTCAGCTTGAAGGAGTATGAGAAAAGAATCGGAAAAAAGACCAGCAGCGATATTGTGTCCAGTGCTGTAAAAAATAACCGCCCCGTCAGAAAATTTCGAATTCCCTCCAATTGTTGCATATGGCGGGTAATAACACCGGCGGAGGTGGTCTCAAAATAATCAATCGACAAAGACAGAAGGTGCCCGAATGCACGCCGTGTAATTTGCATATCGATCTTGTTGGTCGCCACCATCAGCAATAATTGACGCAAATAGCCAAAGACAGAATCAAAAAACAACGCTATGACAATCCCTATGGCAAGCACCCATAGGGTTGATATGCTTTGATGAACCAGCACTTTGTCGATAACAATCTGAAAAAACATGGGTGACGCCAGTGCCAGCATGTTCATTGCCACGGCAGCTATAATAATGTCGCGGAATGCCGCTTTCTGTTTCAGTATCTCGGGGATAAACCAGCTCAGACTGAACGGCTGATTCAGATCGGTAATGGAATGACTGCGTTTCAGAAAAACAACTTCCCCGTCCCATAATGCACAAAACTGCTCCCGATTGAGCCATACCACCGAACTCATGTCGGCCAAAGGATCGAGAACTGCTATCTGCCCCTCACTCTTGCCCTCGTCATTTCGCGCTCCGACAACAATCACCGCCGTACCATTTGTCCGTCTGGCCAGAAGCGGGAACACACCCACCTGGACAAAGATTCCGTTCCATGAAAGTTTTTCGCTTCTCGCTTTCAGGCCAATTTCATTGGCCATACGCAGCAACAAAGGAAGTGCGGGTTCCTCGTCGGCCAAAGCATATTCGTGTATCAATCGCTCAGGGTTAACCTGCAAGCCATGATGCTGGGCAATTGCCGTGAGGCACTGAACTACGGTATGGGAAAAATTTTCGTTCATCATGATCGCTCAGGTGGGATGATAGGCACCGTCAACGCCATTATCATGATTGACCACGACATTGATTAGCGTGGCTTGAATACCTTCCTTGCGCTTAAAAATGCGCAATATTGCCAGGGCTTCGCGTCGTTGCACAAACTCACCGGTACGAACCGCGTATAAGGTTCGCTTCGAGGCATCCCTGATTTCACGAACGTAGGTTTTGTAGCCATTAATCTGCCATTGGCTCTGCAATTTTTGCGCATTCTCCAAAGTGGAAAATGCGCCCAATTGCACCTCATATGAGATTTTTTCTTTGGCATTGTTCTGTCTGACGGAAGCAACGGAAGAATCCGGCGAAGTTATATTGGCGGCTAGCGCTTTAACTTCCTCCCGCAATACAGGCTCCGATTTCAACACGGGGTCGCCGGGAGCGGGTTCGCCTGATTTCGCTATGGCGTCACCGGAAGTGAACTCGCCCGACACCCTCTCCGCATCACGAACATCTTCACTGGACACGGAGAGTGGCGGGCTAATTTTCTGCGGCAATGCTGGTTCAACGGCCACATCCTCCAAACGGGAGGAAACAACCCGGCAACGCTGGTAATTTGCCATGAGCGCCGCACATAGCTCTTGCGCCGCCTGCGGTGTTGAAAATTTACTGACGTACAAACGGAACAAAGACAACTCTGCATCCCTGCTGTTATCCATCTTCCCATCTAGGCGGGGACGTACGATGCGGCTTCCCATCAATTTCGGGTAGCGCGTTCTCAAATCACGCCAAGTCGCACCTATCGTCGAATGATGGTAAAGCCCCGGCAATTCGACTTGCCAGAAGTTTTCCACCTGTAACGCGCCCGGTTCATTGTAGCCTCCCCCCGGTATCCAATCGACACCTTCCGTGACCACTCCCGGCTTCGGGACAGGAGTAGTGTATTCCGGAACATCCGTAGAATTCGATTCTGGAGCATTCCTTCCGGCCAGTACGGCATGCGCTTCCTTACCCGGTAACGGATCGACAAAATTCACCCCTCCGCCCAATGCCTGAAACAGGCTGATATATCCGTGAAAACTTTCCATCTTGATGTGCAGGTAATCATCCAGATAATGGTGATAGTTACGCTCGGCATCGAGCAAGCCCTGATAATCCAGCCCACCGACAGCGTATACCTTGTCGCTGCTATCCCACGCCCGGCGCGCTGAAACAGTCGCCTCCTTCTGTGACGCAAGACGATTGCCGGTTAAGCGGATAGCGGCAAGCGCACTTTCCACTTCTTTCGCGGCCTGATATATGGTTCGGGCATATGACTCAACCATTTCTTCATGTAATGCCTGGGCATTTTTCTTGTCACTCTTCAACTTCCCGCCATCGAAAATGCTGACCGTCAAATTGGCGATCGCATTCCAGAACAGGGTAGACGGCTGAAAGAATTGCGACATGGCAAGACTGCTGTGTCCCACCTGCCCCGAAAGATCCAGCGGGGGCAACATCCGCGCGCGCGCCACATCGACATCAGCATCTGCCGAGAGCATGCGGGCTTCCGCCATGCGCACATCGGGGCGACGCAGCAGCAACGATGAGGGTAGTGGCGGCACGGCAGTCGGAAGATTGAGCGTATCCAGACCGTTACCGGTTAGATGCAGCGATCCCGGAACCGAGCCCACCAGAAAAGCAATGCTCGTCAGCACGTCCTCGCGCTGCTGCTCAAGGGAAGGGATGGCCGCGCGAACCGCAAAAGTTGCGGCCTTTTGCTGGTCAAGTTCTATCACCGTGGCGTCTCCGACAGCCATCCGTTTCTCCACGCTGTCCAGCATACGGCTCAACACCGTCTCCGTCCCGCGGGCAAGTCTCAGGCGATCATTTAACGCAAGATACTCGACATAACTTGAGGCAAGATTTGCTGCCATGTTTCTTTGCACGTTGTCGCGATTAAATGCCGCCTGCCACAACTGAAATTTGGCTGACTCGGCCAATGAGCTCCGTTCCCCCCAAAGATCGGCACGCCAGGTTCCCTGCAAACTCGCCTGAAAAGTCTTTTGCGATCCCGGCCCCTGGCCCGGTGTGACGATGCCGATGGATCCTCCCGGTGCCTGATTGGCAAACTCAATTGGGGCACTGAGCGCGGGTAGCATTCCCGCACGTGCCTGGTCAACCCGTGTCTGTGCCTCGGCCATTTGTTGGGTGGCAATGCGTACATCAGGATTATTGGCCAACCCGCGGTCTATCAATTCAATCAACTCTGAATTTCCGAATGATCGCCACCACTCGACCAACTCGACAGACTGCAAGACATTTTTGTGGCCGGCTTTCACCGTTGCCACAACGGAAGTTGATGTCAATTCTGGTGTATCTTTACTGCTTGAATTTTTGTATTGGGCGGGCAAAGGAATCACTGGAACATCGTAGCTATTCCGCTTAGTCATACATCCGGCAAGAACCGATGCGATCAAGCCCCAGCACACAACCAGAACAAATTTGCGGAATAAAAATGGACGAGCGCCAACAGCAGCTTTGCCATGGACAGAACAAGTCAATTTTTTCCCAAGCTGAGTCAATTTTTAGTTCAAGAATTAGTTAGCAAGCATTATTAAAATGAACCATTCCCATTTATATATTCCCGGCGACCTGTACCCTATTTCACCCGTTTCATTTTGTAGGGAATTCAACCCGGAAGAAATAAGAGGATGTCTAATTCTCCTGTCAGAAGGCGACTTACAAGAGAATGCGTCGGATAGGGCTATTATCCAGACCTGTGTTGCGAGCGATTGAATAAATAAGACGGGGTTTGTAGTGCTGTTTATTGCAATGGGTACTGAAACGTACGGGGGGAGTTGATTGATTTGCCGCGTCTATTACCGGGCAAACAGATCAGGTAGACGAATTAAGAATTTCGAATGGTCGAAAGGAATACAAATCGAAATGATGAATTGATATAGGCAACTGAATTTACTTCATTGCCTTCTGCCAATCCCCGCCTAATGCCTTGACCAGCACCGCGTTGGCGGCCAGTCTGCGGCCGGCAATATTCAGACTGGTGCGCCTGGCATTGAGCGCCGACGCTTGCGTCGAGACGACATTCAGGTAGCTCACGGTACCGGCCTTATACTGATTTTCGGTCAACTCTTGGGCTTCGCCGGCGAGTTTCTCGGCAGCTTGCTGTACTGCAGACTCGTCTGCCAGCTGATGTAGCGCGGCGAGGTTGTCCTCCACTTCCTGGAAGGCGGCAAGTACCGCTTGGCGATACATGGCCACGCTGTTGTCATTCACCGCGAGGGCGGCTTGCTTCTGGGCAGACAGGGCACCACCATTGAAAAGGGTCATGGCAAAAGTAGGACCGAGTGACCAGAAACTGTTCGGTGCGGTGAGCAGTTGCGATAGACCGGAACTCTGGTAACCGTAAGAGCCGCTCAACGTCAGCGAGGGAAAAAATGCTGCCTGTGCCACACCAACCTGTGCATTGGTCATTTCCACACGCCTTTCGGCACTGGCAATGTCAGGCCGCCGCTCCAGCAGTTCGGATGGCAGTGCGGCGGGAATTTGAGGAAGTGCAGGCAGAGCGTAAGTTGGTTTAATCTGGAAATCTGTCGGTGCCTTGCCGATCAGAACCGCTATGGCATGCTCCAACTGCGCCCGCTGTACACCGAGATCTATTGCCTGAGCCTGGGTTGTTTTCAGTTGAGCTTCGGCCTGGACTACGTCAACACGGCCAACCATACCCGCTTCATACTGATTCTTCGTGATTTGCAGCGAACGCTCGTAAGCGACACTGGTCTGATCCAGCAACTGTTTTTCCACATCGTCAACACGCAACTGAAAGTAGGATTGCACCAGCGTCGCCTGGGCAGACAGCAAAGCATTCCCAAGATCAGCATTACTGGCCTGCACTGAGGCTTTACTGGCTTCCACATTTCGCCCGATTTGCCCCCACAAATCCGGCTCCCAACTGGCACTCAAACTTGGGCGCACGGAATTATGGATCGGGGTTCCCGCTACCGCCGTCCCGGAGCTGCCTATCGCCCCCCTGCTGCCCGAAACGCTGCCCGTCAGAGTCGGAAAGTAGCTCCCCTGTGCCACGCCCAGAAGTGACTGCGCTTGCCGGTACGAGGCTGCGGCAGCGGCAATGTTCTGGTTGGATATTTCGACTTGGGATACCAGTGAGTTCAAGTCCGCATCAGCGTAAATTTCCCACCAATGCCCGCGTGATGCATCATCCTGCGGTTGTGCCACCTTCCAGTCTCCGGCTTCTTTGTAGGCCGCCGGCGTGGCAATCTCAGGCTTGCGGTAGTCGGGGCCGACCATACAACCAGTCAGCGCCATGATTGCTGCCAATATAAAATACGCTTTCTTCATGAACATCCTTTCACTTACGGATACTCCGGCGCGGCGGAAAGTATGGGAGCATGCCGGGGCCTAATTTTCAAACACCACAAGCGGAATCGGTCGAGATACAGATAGACAACAGGTGTCGTGTACAAGGTCAGCAACTGGCTCAGAATCAGGCCGCCGACGATGGAAATCCCCAGGGGACGCCTGAACTCCGCGCCGTCTGAAAACCCGATAGCCAACGGTATGGCCCCAAAAAGTGCGGCCATGGTCGTCATCATGATCGGGCGGAAGCGTAGCAGGCAGGCTTGATGGATCGCCTCGCGCGGCGACAAGCCATGGCGTCTTTCTGCATCGAGGGCGAAATCGATCATCATGATGGCATTCTTTTTAACGATGCCGATCAGCAAAATCACGCCGATCAGCGCGATGATGGAAAACTCGGAACCCGAGGCAAGCAGAGCCAATATGGCACCGACGCCCGCAGAAGGCAGGGTGGAGATGATAGTCAAGGGATGGATCAGGCTCTCGTAGAGGATACCCAGCACCAGATAAACGGCAATCAAGGCGGCCAGAATCAATAATGGCTGACTGTCCAGCGAGGCCTGAAATGCCTTGGCCGTCCCCTGAAAACTGCCATGCACCGAAGTCGGAACGGCGATCCTGAGCATGGCATCATCGATGACCCGGGTCGCATCGGAAAGCGACACCCCCACCGGCAGATTAAAGGAAATCGTCGATGCCACGAATTGGCCCTGATGATTCACCGCCAGCGGGGTCGATGTCGGTTCGTAGCGGGCAAACGAGGCCAGCGGCACCTGAATACCGCCGGGCGCGATAATGAACACATCCTTCAGGGTTTCCGGGCTTTGCCAATATTGGGGGGCAGCTTCCATGACAACGTGATACTGGTTGAGCGGTTGATAAATGGTCGATACCAGTCGCTGCCCGAATAAATCATTCAGCGTGGCATCGATCAATTGCTCCGAAATGCCGAGCCGTGCTACCGCATCCCGGTCCACCACCAGACTGGTTTGCAAACCCTTGTCCTGGGAATCGGTGTTCACATCGGTCAGTTCGGGCAGTTGACTTAAAGCCTGGCGGATGCGCGGCTCCCAGGTGCGCAGTTCGTCGGTATTGTCGGCCTGCAGTGTGTATTGATATTGGGCGTTGCTGGCGCGGCCGCCCACGCGAATATCCTGTTGGGGCTGTAAAAACAAACTACCGCCCGGCTCACGCCCAAGTTGCGGACGCAGCCGTGCGATGACCTGATCGGCGGAAAGCTGGCGCTCCGAAATGGGTTTCAGCGACACAAACATGAATCCGGAATTGCGCTGGCCGCCGCCGGTAAAGGCCACTACATTATCCACTGCCGGATCCGCGCGCACGATGTTCACATAGTTCGCCAGTTTTTCGCGCATGGCCTGGAATGAAATACTCTGGTCAGCCTGTATCATGCCCGAAAGTCGTCCCACATCCTGCTGCGGGAAAAAGCCTTTCGGCACGATATTGTAAAGATAGATATTGAAGCCTACAGTGGCAGCCAGTACCAGCAGCATGATACGTCCGTGCGCCAGCGCCCAATCCAGACTGGCATGATAGTGGTTCAGGCAATAATTGAACACGCGCTCGCTAGCGTGGTAAAACCGGCCGCGCTTTTCCTCCGAGCGCGGCTTCAAGAGGCGCGCGCACATCATCGGGGTGGTAGTCAGCGACATGACCAGGGAGACCAGAATGGCGGCAGATAGGGTGACGGCAAATTCGCGGAATAGCCGCCCGACTATTCCGCCCATCAGCAGGATGGGAATGAATACCGCGATCAAGGACAAACTCATGGACAATACGGTAAAACCCACTTCGCGCGCGCCGCGCAACGCGGCTTCATAAGGCGTAAGGCCGTTTTCGATATGGCGCGTTACGTTTTCCAATACCACTACCGCATCATCCACAACGAAGCCGGTGGCGATGGTCAAGGCCATCAGCGATAACGTATTCAGACTGAACCCGGCCAGATACATCACGGCAAAAGTTCCGATCAGCGAAACCGGCACCACTACACTGGGAATCAGCGCCGCCCTGCCGTTGCGCAGAAACAGGAACACCACCATCACCACCAGGGCGACAGAAATCGCCAGCGTGCGCTCAACCTCGCGCAACGAACCGCGTATGGTCGGAGTACGGTCGGTGGCCACTTCCAGATCGATGGCACCGGGAATGGAAGCCCGCAATTGCGGCAACACGGCGCGCACACGATCCACCGTCTCGATGATGTTTGCGCCCGGTTGACGGTTGATGATCAGCATCACCGCCGGTTTGCCGTTAACCAGCCCGTCATTGCGGATGTCCTGCTGCGAATCTTCGACACTGGCGATGTCGCCGATGCGCACGGCTGCGCCGTTGTGATAGGAAACAATCACCGGAACATAATCGGCCGCTTTTTTGGCCTGATCATCGGCAAGAATTTGCCAGTGGCGGGTACCATCCTCGACCGCGCCCTTGGGCCGGTTGGCGTTCGTTGCGGCAATGGCTGTACGCACGGCCTCGACGCCGATGCCTAACCGGTTCAGCTCGGGGGGATTAAGTTCGACGCGTACCGCCGGAAGCGAAGCCCCCCCGACCGTGACCTGCCCGATACCCTCCAGTTGGGATATTTTTTGCGCCAGTATGGTAGAGGCGGAGTCGTACATTTGCGCGCGCGACATCGTTGCCGAAGTCAGCGACAAGATCATGATGGGCGCATCGGCCGGATTCACCTTGCGGTAAGTCGGGTTGCCGGTGAGACCGGTGGGCAACATGGGAATTGAGGCGTTTAGCGCAGCCTGCACATCGCGCGCGGCGCCGTCGATATTCCGGGACAGTTCAAACTGCAGTGTGATGCGCGCATTACCGAGTGAACTGCTGGAAGTGATTTCGGTCACACCGGCGATCACCCCCAGCGCGCGTTCCAGCGGTGTCGCCACCGTGGAAGCCATGGTATCCGGACTTGCGCCCGACAGCGAAGCCTGAACGGAAATGGTCGGGTAATCCACCTGCGGCAGGGGTGCCACGGGCAACAGCGTGAATGCCACAATACCGGCCAGTGCCACACCCAGCGTCAACAGCGTCGTCGCCACCGGGCGGTTGATAAATAATGCCGACGGATTCATTTTCCGCGAACTCGCCGCGACAGACGGTCGAAAGCCAGATAAATTACCGGCGTGGTAAACAGTGTCAGCACCTGGCTCACCATCAATCCGCCCACCATGGTGATACCCAGCGGATGGCGCAGTTCGGAGCCGACTCCGGTGCCCAGCATCAGCGGCAAGGCACCCAGCAGCGCGGACATGGTGGTCATCAGAATCGGACGAAAACGCAGCAGGCAGGCTTCAAAAATCGCATCGCGCGGGGACTTGCCCTGGTTACGTTCGGCGTCGAGAGCAAAGTCGATCATCATGATGGCGTTCTTCTTGACGATACCGATGAGAAGAATGATGCCGATGATGGCGATAATACCCAGATCGTTTCTCGACACCAGCAACGCCAGCAGCGCGCCCACTCCGGCGGAGGGCAGCGTGGATAGTATGGTCACCGGATGAATATAACTTTCATACAACACCCCCAGCACGATGTACATGGTGACGATGGCAGCCAGAATCAGCAGCAGGGTGTTATTCAGCGATGACTGAAAGGCCAGTGCGGCCCCCTGAAAACTGGTTTCGACGCTGACCGGCATATCAAGTTCACTCGCTGCTTTGCGTATGGCGGTGACCGATTCACCCAGTGATACCCCGGGAGCCAGGTTAAAGGAAATCGTCGAAGCAGGGAACTGGCCGATGTGGTTGATGGCAAGCGGGGTCGGTTTCTCGGTGATACGTGCAATTGATGACAAGGGAACCTGACTTCCGCCGGGCGATACAACATAAATGCTATCCATCGCCGCAATACCCTGCTGGAATCCCGGTTTGACTTCCAGAACGACACGATAGAGATTGGATTGGGTAAATATAGTTGAGATCAGGCGCTGACCGAACGCGTTGTACAGGGCGTTGTCGATGGCAGCCGGAGTAATCCCCAGCCGACCCGCGCTGGAGCGATCAATGTCGACATACGCCTGCACCCCCTGATCCTGCGTGTCGCTGGCGACATCCAGCAGCTCGGGGACGCTGCGCAGACGCTCCACGATTTTCGGCACCCACAATGCAAGTTCGTCCGGATTGGCATCCTGGATGCTGAACTGGTACTGCGTGCGGCTGACTCTATCCTCGATAGTCAGATCCTGGATTGGCTGCATGTAAGTGGTGATGCCGCCAACCTTGTCGAGTTGGATTTGCAAGCGGCGAATGACACCGCTGGCATCCGCATCGCGTTGTTCCTTGGGTTTCAGGTTGATCAGCATGCGGCCGCTGTTAAGCGTGATGTTGGCGCCGTCGACGCCGATGAATGAGGACAGACTCGCCACTGCAGGATCGGCCAGCACCGCATCCGCCACCGCTTGCTGGCGTTCGGCCATCGCGGCGAAGGAAATCGTTTGCGGTGCCTCGGTGATGGCCTGAATAACACCCGTATCCTGCACCGGAAAGAATCCTTTGGGGACGAACACATACAACAGCACGGTCAGTGCCAAAGTGGCGACGGCAACCAGCAGCGTCGCACCCTGGCGATCCAGCACCCAATTGAGCCAAATGCCGTAGCGCGCGATGATCCTGTCGAACATCGCACCGCTGGCGCGGTAGAAACGGCCCTGCTCTTCTTCGGGGGTATGGTGCAACAGGCGTGCGCACATCATCGGCGTCAGCGTCAATGACACCACGGCTGAAATCAGAATCGACACTGCCAGCGTGATGGCGAATTCGCGGAACAGGCGGCCGACGACATCCCCCATAAACAGCAAGGGAATCAACACTGCGATCAGCGAAAAAGTCAGCGAAATGATGGTGAAACCGATTTGCTGTGCACCCTTTAGTGCCGCCTGCATGGGCGGTTCGCCCGCCTCGACGTAGCGCGCAATATTTTCGATCATGACGATGGCATCGTCGACCACAAAACCGGTGGCAATGGTCAGCGCCATCAAGGTCAGATTGTTGATGGAGAATCCGGCCAGATACATCACACCGAAAGTGCCGACCAATGACAATGGCACGGCCACACCGGGGATCAGTGTCGCCGGTACGTTGCGCAGGAAAACAAATATCACCATCACCACCAGTGCCACGGACAGCAATAGCTCAAACTGGACATCATGCACCGAAGCGCGAATGGTGGTGGTACGATCAGTCAGCAGCTTGACGTCCACCGTACCAGGCAGCGCCGCTTGCAAGGCGGGCAGTAGTTTCTTGATGCGATCAACCGTCTCGATCACATTGGCACCCGGCTGGCGCTGGATGTTGAGGATAATGGCCGGCGCCTGATTGGCCCAGGCCGCCAGCCGCGTATTTTCAGCGCCGTCGATGATATCGGCGATGTCCCGCAAGCGGATCGGCGCGCCATTTTTCCAGGCAATAATTAAGTTTCGGTATTCGTCCGCCGATTTGAGCTGGTCATTGGCATCCAGCGTCGAGGCGCGCATCGGGCCATCGAAGCTGCCCTTGGGCATATTGACGTTGGCACTGCCTATGGCGGTGCGCACATCATCCAGATTGATGCCGTTGGCGGCCAGTGCCTTGGGGTTAGCCTGGATACGTACCGCAGGTCGCTGACCGCCACCGATACTGACCAGACCGACACCCGAAAGCTGCGACAGCTTCTGTGCCAGACGCGTGTCAACGAGATCTTCGATCTTGGGCAACGGCAGGATTGCGGAAGTAATCGCCAAAGTAATGATGGGCGCGTCGGCCGGATTGACCTTGCTGTAAACCGGCGGCATCGGCAGGTCGGCAGGCAGGAAGGAACCGGAAGCATTGATGGCTGCCTGCACTTCCTGTTCGGCGATGTCCAGACTCAGCGCAAGACTGAATTGCAGCGTGATCACCGAAGCGCCGCCCGAACTCGCCGAAGACATCTGATTCAGTCCGGGCATCTGTCCGAACTGGCGTTCCAGCGGTGCCGTGATGGAAGAGGTCATCACATCCGGACTGGCGCCGGGGTAGAGCGTGGTAACCTGTATCGTCGGATAATCGACTTCAGGCAGCGCCGAGATCGGCAGCACGCGATAGCCTACCAGCCCCGCCAGCAGGATGGCGACCATCAGCAGCGAAGTCGCTACCGGTCGCAGTATAAAAAGACGTGACGGGTTCACTGCGAATTCTGACCGCCGGCCCCGCCGCCCTCACGTTGGCGGCGCATTTCGCGCATGCGCGCTTTGCGTTCTTCCTCGGGGAGCTTTTTGATTTCTTCCCCGAACTCGCCGCGCTCGATGCGGGCGTTCAACTCAGCCCAGCGCTTTTGCTTTTCTTCAGGCGTGCCGCCAGCGTAACCGCCGGAGCCCCCCGGACCGCCCGAGCCTCCCGGGCCGTGACCCTTGCCTGCACCTGCGTGCGCGCCCGGTGTCGTCACCTCGACTTTGGCGCCTTCGCGCAATTTATCGGCTCCGTCAGTAACCACTTGCTCGCCGGGTGCAAGCCCCTTGTCGATGGAAACCTTATCACCCGAAATTGGGCCCAGCGTGATAGTACGAATAGACACCGCCTGATCCTGCCCGACCACATAGACGAATGTACCCTGGGTGCCGCGTTGAATTGCCGCAACCGGAATCAGCGTCGCATTATGCAGCGTGTTTACGCGCAGGCGGGCATTGACAAACTGATTGGGGAAAAGGACATTGTCGTCATTATCAAATTTGGCTTTGAGTTTGACCGTGCCGGTAGTGACGTCAATCTGGTTGTCAATAGTCAACAACTTGCCCGTAGCCAGCTTGGTCTTGCCATCGCGATCAAGTGCGTCCACTGCAAGCGCACCGCCGTTACGCAGACCTGCCAATACCGGAGAAATGCTGTCGGCCGGTATGGAGAAAATGACGTAAATCGGCTGGATCTGGGTGATCACCACGAGGCCGTTGGCATCGCTGCCGTGTATTGCGTTGCCCGCATCGATTTGACGCAGCCCCAGCCTTCCCGACACGGTTGCGGTGATGTGCGTGAAATCAAGATTGAGCTGCGCATTATCCACTTGGGCGTGGTCTGTTTTTACCGCGCCTTCATCCTGACGCACCAACGCCTCCTGAACATCGACCTGCTGTTTGGCGATGGAGTCTTTTGCCAGCAGCCCACGATAGCGTTCCAGATCAATCTTCGCCTCATCGAGCAGCGCCTGATCACGAATCAACTGACCTTTAGCCTGATCCAGCAACACCTGAAACGGGCGCGGGTCAATTTCCGCAAGCACGTCGCCTTTCTTGACCAACTGCCCCTCGTTGAAAGGGACACGTATCAACTGACCATCCACCCGTGCTTTTACCGTGGCCGTAGTTCGCGCTGTAACTGTCCCAAGCGCATTGATATAAACGTCGATATCACCACTTTTCGCAATGGCTCCCTGCACCGGTAGCGGTTTGCCGTCCCCCCCGCGTTTCGAGAAGCCGGTTTTACCGGACTGGTCGGCGGGTTTATTGTAAAACCAGAATGCTGAAGTACCGGCAAGAACTATTGCAACAGCCCAAAATATTTTCTTTTTCATGCGATATATTTTATTGATTTACTGTAAAAAAACCGTTTTAGCTATTCGCATCGAGCATCCATCTTTAGATTACTATATATTATCCAAGTTAAAACCACCGGCCGTAGCCGGTGGTTTTAACTTTCTGAACTCCCACCTCGCATTGATTGCCGAGTGAAACTATCAGTTCCCCGAAGGCGGCGGCGGTGGCGGGAAATTGGATGGCGCCGGTGTTACCGGTGCTGGCGGTGGTGCATAGTGTTGAATATTTATCACTTGAGGCCGATAGTAAGAAGACTGGGGAAGTTGATTTCCTTTTGCGTACATACATTGTTCATAAGCAATATCGTATCGACGTTGAACATCACTTCCGCTGTATTCCCCTGAACCGGCGCCCAGCGCTGCGCCGGCCAGCATTCCAAAACCGGCACCCGATCCGGCCCCTTCATGTCCTCCGCTCAGCGCTCCTGCCGCTGCCCCCAACACTGTTCCTGCTGCAATACTTTTTATCTGTGCATCAGTAGCAGCCTGTGCTGCCGATGTTCCCCCAATAGATTTATCCGCATATTGCCTGCACTGATTTTCTTCGGCCTCAAATATCTCAAACGGCTTACCCGGCGCCGGCATCACGGCCACACTGGGACCTTTGGGCGGAGGCGTAACACAACCGGCCAGAACGCACACACAAGCTATCGCTAAAATTGAATATTTCATGATTTCCACCTCCAAACTATTATAGACAAACGAAACCACAGGCCCTCAGGATAATCTAACCTTCCCGATTCACTCAGTAACCGCGATGCGGCTGCAACTAGCGCGGCGCAGTCTGGGGTTGCGCTGGAACCGATTTCCATCCTTCCGCACAGCTGGCAACATAGGGATAATATGCTTTTGCCGACTCACAGTAATACCAATTCTGTGCGGGCGGCTGGGCTTGAACCTGAACAGGAGCCGGTGCCTGTGGCGCAACCATCACCGGAGCCTGCTGAATCACGGTGACCGGCGGGGTGTAGGGATCGGGATAAGGATACACAGGGGAAGGATAAAAATACCATATTCCCGCAGCGACCCACCACCACCCGCGGCGCCCTTCATGACGTCCGTGATACCAACGGCCGCCTCTCCAAATCTCAAAATCGCGTTCTCCGAAACGGTGAATTTCACGACCTTCCCAATGCCTCATTTCCCCGTGTCTTTCTTCCCCGCGTCTTTCTTCTCCGCGATCGGCAAGCACAGGCAATGAAGTTGCCATCATTATTCCAACGATAGTCCCGGCAATTATTCGTTTCATAAAATTATCCTTCGTTTAACATTAAGACTGTTATATTCAGTCCGTGTGCAACTCCCTGAATTCGGGCACTCTGCTTGAACGGTGCCCGGATAAGCCTTATTGAACTTCCCAATATTTAGTCCAAGAAATACTGAATGGGTAAATCGTCTGTCAATATTGCAATATCCTCTTCGCTGCTGTCATTGTCCATTGTTTGCTGCCAATATCCTGTCCCGCTGTAGAGGCAAGCCAGCAGGATGACACCTATCCAGTAATAACTCCAACGGTAGTTTGTTGATGTATGAGAAATTATATGCCCATCAGCCCAGGCGAACAATGGCAGGGAAGCGCTGCGCACGTCATAGCGATTCAGCGCTTGCTTGCGTGCGGAGCGCAAACAGGCAAGGGTGGGTGGATCAATCTGCGCCACCGAACGGTCAAGCATCCGCTTAATTCGTTGTATATCAAAATCTGCATTCATGATAATTCAACCGGCCTGAATTCGACGTCAGGCATTGCCAATAGTTCTACCAGGCATCCTTGTTGTGCTCTTCATGTTGGCTTTCACCGCTATAACTTTCGCGCCGATTCCACTCATGGCCTGTATGGTCTTGCTCACGTCGTTTTTCTCCCCACCCGTGGTGTTTATGCATAAAACGACGGGAGACTTGATTCAGGATCTTCCGCTGATCCTCAGTGAGCACCGCCTGTAATTTCGCGGTCGCATCGGCTATTCTGTTTAGCCTCTTGGCAACCTCGCCCGCCCTTTCTGCCCGGTTGCGCGCAACCGTTGCCGCATCTGCATTTTCGTCGGATTTCTTTATGTTTCGCTCTGCCGGGGGTTCGAATGCTTTGGTAAATTCTTCCCATGCCCCCTGCTGTGACGACTTGATTTCAAGTCGTTCAGCCAATTTGTCCAGTCTGGCCTTGATTAGTTCATGCATTCTTTCTGATTTCATCTGCATTTGATCGGCATGTCCATCGGGGCCGGCTGCCGCAACCGATCCCCAAGTTGCCATCAACAGCGCCCCGACTGTAACCGCAGGCAGTAGAAATTTTGCGAGTATATTTCTCATCATTACTCTCCAAATATATAAAATATGAACGCTGCGCATCGAAATCTTCGCGAACCTTGCCGAACCGATTGCGCCAGCATTCATTTAGATCCAAATCATTCACGTTACTCCGGAATTTCCGGAAAAAGGTTACCCGCCCCGCGGCGGGCAACCGAAAAAGCCGAATACCCTACAAGAATAGATAGGCGGCTTTGGGGAGAACGCAGGCAAGAATTTATACCTGCCACGTACCCGCTGTATGTCCACTTTGTACAGATTCGGTAAAATATTTTTTATCTATCCAAAATCTCTTCCTTTGGCAGTTAAATTATTTCCCCTCTGCCAGACTGTGCGGTCTACAATAGCCCGTTTGATTGATATCAAAACAAGTTGATCCCGATGAAACTGCCTGTCAAATTCAAACTGATACTCGCGTTCGCATGCGGCTTGGCAGGTTGTGCCCAACTCCCCGCCCGCCAACCTCCGGAGCCCATGGTCGTTAAGCCGGATATGCAGAAATCGCTGGATACTATTACCGACGGCCCTGCCTTTGAACGCACAGATTGGTCGAGTCATACTTGGTGGAACACATTTAATGACAAATTTCTTGACCGGCTTGTAGACAGCGCAATGCGTGACAACCCGACGTTGGTATCCGCCCAAACACGCATTGAACAGGCAAAACAAGCAAAGCACTTAATAGAACTTGAATCCGGCATTAACTACAACAGTGACGGCTCGGCGGTACGTCAGCACTTGAGCGCCAACGGCTTATTCCCTCCCCCGTTAGGCGGAAGCACACTGAATGAAGGAGATATTTCAGTAGGCGTTAGCTACACCTTTGACTGGTGGGGGAAAAACCGCGCACTGCTTCAATCTGCCTTGGGAGAAAAACGCGCCGCAGAAGCCGAGCGCGGCGCAACCGAACTGGCCTTGGCAGGAGAAATCGCCGACGCCTATTTTAGCTGGCAGGATATAACCGCGCGCTTGCATCTTGCGGCACAAATCGTGGAGAAACGACGCGCAGCTTTGCACTTAATGGAATCACGCTTGAAACGTGGAATAGATTCGGCATCCGCAACCCGCCAGACAGAAGGGGTTTTGGCGCAAGAGCAGGATAACTTGAAAGATCTGGAATCCCAGTCCCAAATTCTGCGGGACCGGCTTGCAGCCCTGACAGGAAATGGTCCGGACTGGGGGGCGAAATTGGAGGAGCCGGCACTTTCACCAGCCCATCCTTTTCCGCTGCCGCAAAAATTGCCCTTGGACTGGCTTGCCCGCCGTCCCGACTTGATTGCATTAAAATGGCAGGCTGAAGCGGCAGCAAACCGGATTGAAGTTGCCAAGGCAAATTTCTATCCTAATGTGGATATACGCTTGTTACTCGGCTTGCAAAGTCTGGACCTGAGCAAATGGCTAGGCACAAAAAGTGATTACGCCTCATTGGGCCCGGCAGTACACATCCCCTTGTTCAACGGTAACTCATTGCGCACCACCCTCGGGGTAAGAGAATCAGATTACTCCCGCGCCGTGGCACAATACAACCAAACCCTGCTCACGGCGGCAAATCAGGTGGCCGATGCACTGGTTCATGTAAGCTCTCTCGAAGCGCGGGAAAGATTGCAACATGATGCGACTCTGGTCTCTGAACGTTCAAAGCACCTCCAGATGGAACGCTTTGGGAGCGGATTGACTGATCGCTTGCCTCTTCTGAATGAAGAAATCGCCGCCCTCGCGCAGCAATCGCGGGAATCCAAACTTCAAGCCGACCGCAAGCGCGCCATGGCAGCCCTGTTTATGGCGCTTGGCGGCGGATACGAATCTAGCCAGGAGTAAGCAATGCCGGAGACACCCATTACACCCAACAATAACGCATCAAACCGCGGACGGGCGCTGCTGATACTGACTCTGATTTTCATCCTGACCGGACTGGGATACGGATTCTTCTGGTGGCTGCATGGCCGTGTCCATGAATCCACCGACGATGCCTACGTTACCGGAAATCTGATTCGAGTCACGCCACGTATAACCGGTACCGTAGTGGCGGTATATGCCGAAGACACGGATCTGGTACAACGCGGACAGCTGCTGGCTCGAATGGACGATGCCGATGCACGTATTTCGCTTGCCTCAGCCGAAGCGCGCCTGGCCGCAACGGTGCGCGATGTGAAGCAAATATTCAGCGCCGTTGAACAGGCTCGCGCCAATGTGGCTATCAAGGAAGAAAATCTGCGCCAGGCAGAAGCGGATGCGCTTAGGCGCGGTGGCGATACGGCTGCAGACGATGCTGTTTCGCGAGAGGAGCAGGCTCATGCTGCCTCTAGCCTGAATCGCTCGCGTTCCGAGCTGAGGCTGGCCAATAGCCAGCTGGAAAGTTCGCTGGCGCAAGTCGCCCATACCAGCATCGAACAACATCCATCGGTGAAACAGGCAGAAGCCCAGGTTCGCGAGGCATTTCTTAACCTCAGTCGCTGCGAAATTCGGGCTGCCGAGAGCGGCTATGTGGCCAAACGAGCGGTGCAAATCGGGCAACAGGCGGCGGCAGGCACGACGCTGATGGTCGTCGTTCCCTTACGTCAGGTTTGGGTGGAGGCCAACTTCAAGGAAGACCAACTGCAGCATATGCGCATCGGACAGAAGGTCGCGCTGGAATCCGATTTGTACGGCAGCAGGGTCATCTTGCACGGTAAAGTTGAGGGGCTGGGAGCCGGTACCGGCAGCGTATTTTCCCTCCTGCCCCCGCAAAACGCGACCGGAAACTGGATCAAAATTGTGCAGCGTCTGCCGGTGCGTATTGAGCTGGATCCCGCAGAACTGGGCAAATATCCGCTGCGTCTCGGTCTGTCGATGAAAGTCGAGGTGGAAACATCAGACGACTCCGGTGAGTCACTGGCCAAGGCCTCTACTGACGGGGCACGCTATGAAACAGCCTTGTACGCCGCTGATGAAAAAAAGGCCGAGCAACGTATCCGCGAGGTCATTGCAGCCAATCTGGGGCAGGTAAAATAAGCATGAAAAAAAACTTAAACCACGAAGCTCAGCAGTCCGGCTATGCCCCCCTCGCTTCGCTCTCCCCACTTGTGGGAGAGGGAAGCAAAAAGGCGGGCTGCACCCTGCTGAATTTCGTGGTGAAATACATTTTATAGAATCACCACCGTGAAACAGGAAACCCTTACTCCCCTGCACGGTATCACGCTGGTCCTGCTGACTCTTGCGCTGGGACTGGGTACTTTCATGCAAGTGCTCGACACTTCGATTGCGAATGTTTCACTTCCGGCCATATCCGGTGATTTGGCGGTCAGCCCCAATCAGGGCACATGGGTCATCACCTCGTTCGCGGTTAGCAACGCAATCTCGCTCGCCCTGACCGGCTGGCTGTCGCGCCGGTTTGGACAAGTGCGCCTGTTCGCGCTATCCACATTGCTGTTCACGCTGGCCTCATGGTTGTGCGGTCTGGCCCCCACGCTTCCGGTGCTGATCGCAGCTCGTGTACTGCAAGGCGCCGTGGCCGGGCCGATGATCCCGCTATCACAGGCATTGTTGCTCGCCAACTATCCCAATGAAAAGAAAGGGCTGGCTCTGGCACTCTGGTCGATTACCGTTATGGTTGCCCCGATCATGGGGCCCATAATGGGCGGCTGGATTACCGATAATATTAGCTGGCCATGGATTTTCTACATCAATATCCCGGTCGGGATTTTTTCATCATTTCTGACCTGGCGTTTGCTGCGCAAGCGCGAATCGGAGATGATCAAAATACCCGTGGACATAATGGGATTATTCCTCCTCGTTGTCGGCATCGGTTCCCTGCAAATTCTGCTCGACAAGGGCAATGAACTGGACTGGTTCGAATCAAACCAAATTGTTTTATTGACGATAATTGCCGTGGTGGCACTGGCATTTTTAATTGCATGGGAATTGACCGAAGATCATCCCATCATCGACCTGCATCTTTTCAGAAATCGTAATTTTTTGATCGGCGTTGCCACACTGAGTATCGGGTATCTGGTTTTTTTCGGGAACGTGGTAATTTTGCCGTTATGGTTGCAAACCCAGATGGGATATACAGCGACCTGGGCCGGCATGGTAGCGGCACCGGTGGGTATTTTGTCGATCTTCATTACTCCGCTGGTGGGGAAAAACATGAACAAGCTGGATCTGAGGTTATGGGCCACTTTCAGCTTCGCTGTCTTCGCAGCTGTCGCCTATTGGACCAGTGCTTTTAATACCGATGTCACGTTCTGGCAGCTGATCGTCCCGCGACTGGTGATGGGCATAGGCGTTGCGGCTTTCTTCGTCCCATTAATGTCGCTTACCTTATCCGACATCCCGCCGCATCTGCTCGCCAGCGCTGCCGGTCTGTCCAATTTCATCCGTATCCTTGGCGGTAGCTTCGGTACTTCGCTCAGTATTACCCTGTGGGATCGCCGAGCCTCGTTTCACCATGACATGATGGCTGAGCACATGACCGAATTTTCTCCCGTATCCAATGAAGCCATTTCCAACATGGGCGGCATAGAGCAATCACTGCCTTCGACTTATGCCATGCTGGAGCACACCATGCAGCAACAAAGTGTGATGATGGCAACCAACGATATTTTTTGGCTTTCGTCGCTTATGTTTGGCGGGTTAATGCTGCTTGTTTGGGTTGCCAGACCGGGGCCGTCGGCAACACAGCATACCGCGCCGGAATAGTCGGGCTATTGACAGGCAATTTGAACGTTCGGCGTTACGTCTAAAATACAGGATTAACCTGCCTGAACATGCTTGTCGCCATCATCTAACGTGCAAGCAAAAGTGCGCCAGAGGAGCAGAGAAATCTTTAGCGGGCCGCGCTCAACCCACCCATTCGACGCCGGTCTCGTCACCCGACTTGACGGGACGAAGCAGTGTAGGTGCAAGGATGATTTTCTCGCCCGGACGCAGTCCGTAATTTTCACGCAACAGCCGCTCGATTAATTGGGCATGTTCCAAATCGGGGACGAGCGCCAACGTCTGGCTATCCTTTTCGGTGCGCAAACTAATGCGGTAAAACTGGGTTTGCAGTCTTTTAAATGTGCGGCTCATACAATACTCCTCAGTCTATTTATTGCTGATTTTTACGAGGCCCAAGTCAGCTTTATTTCGGAGTTCATGGTCTACCCGTCCGGATTAGCGCCATTTTGAACAATCCAAAGCATGGGAATATTGCCTATCAATCTGAAATGCAGCACAGGGAAAGAATAATGAGCAATCCAGTTATTGTCAAGACAACGCCCATAGAAAACCTCAAATTATTCAATAGCCAAACCACCCATGGACAACACCCTGTTATCTTGCCAAAGCGATTATGAACCTTACCAACTCCCTTATTTCAGATTGCTTGCTATCATTTGGATCGTTGGCCGGCATGGGCATAGTACCCCAATTACCGTAGCCCCCATGCGAGACTTTCAAAACCAGCCCTTCTTCCAAAACGTATTCATTTCCGCCATAGACATACTTGGTGGCGCGTCTGTACCTTCTTGATACTTCCATCCATGACGGCCCAACCAATTTTTTGTCGATGTCATGGCAAACATTGCAATCATGCTTTTTTGCCAACGCGGGCATAGCGGTGGCCATAGCGTTTCCACCCAGCATTAACCCTGTTGCCACACCCAAAACCATGATCGCGTTTTTCATATTCCCCGCCCCCAAACTCAAACGGGGTCGGCTTGCGCCGACCCCGTCGAGAATATTGCATTGCTACTATTACTTGGCCAGACCCAAAACAAACTTGACCAATTCTTTGATCTGGTCTTGCTTCTTGCCGTCAGGATCGTTAGCGATCATTGGTACTGTACCCCAGTTACCGGAACCACCCTTGGATACCTTAACAATCAGCTTTTCTTCGATGCCGGCAACGCCTTTGTACTTGTTAGCCACATCTTGCCAAGCCGGACCAACCACCTTCTTGTCAATTGCGTGGCAAGCGGTGCAACCATTCTTCTTGGCGATATCAGGCATATCAGTTGCCAAAACGCTACCTGCAACCATCAAACCTGCTGCTGCAAACATGCTAACGACGATAGATTTCATAATTATCTTGCCTCTCCATTTTAAATTTATCAAACTTGTAGGACATTACTGCCCCCTATATTCTAACCAACCCCGCCCGATTTGCAAACCCATATAACCTTGGCAGTGAGATCAATAACGTTCATTCCACGAAAATCGTTGACAAATCGTGTAGACAATTGCTCGCTATGCCGCTAATTCAGGAATTGGGCGGCTATGGGGACCCGGTATTGGCGGGGCCATTCTTGTGACTGAATTCCAGCCAGTTTAGCAAATAGGCCCATTGTTCCAGTTCGCGCTCAGCCAGGGAAGGAGGCAGATCAAACAAGGTTTTACCTTCGAAGGCGGCATTCACATATACCTGTGTCTCGCGCAAATAGGCCAGCACGGGCAAATCCAGCCCGGCAATAAATTGCTCCAGCGTGGTTGCTGCCCGCGTATGCGGAGACATGCGCATCCCGACTACACCAACAAATATCTTGCCTTTGCGAATGACCTTTTCTTTGCCGAGAATTTCCAGAAACTCCCGGCTGGCCTGAATATCAAACAACGAGGGAGAGATCGGCACTATAACCTTGCTCACCAGCTTGAGCGCATGCTCCAGATTTTTTCCGTGCAATCCGGCGGGAGAATCGATCACCAACCAGTCTGCAGCATTCGCTTTCCCTCCCGCAGGCTGAAACAGATCAATAATCGGCAACTCAAACGGGCGATTTGTCAGCCATTGTGTCGCCGATTTCTGCCGATCCAGATCCAGCATAACCACGCGCTGTCCCCGCGCCGCCAGATACCCGGCTATATTGGTCGAGAGTGTCGTTTTACCGCTCCCCCCTTTGGGGTTGGCTATCAAAATGGCTTGCATGGCATCTCCCCCGCTTGATGTTTATTCCAAAAAACATTTATCCGCGAAAAATCGTGGACCGATATCATTTTCCGGAATTTACTTTTCAACCTGTGACACGTCGCGTACCGCCCCCTTGTCGGCGCTGGTCGTCATGGCAGCATAAGCACGCAATGCGGCGGAGACATAACGTTCGCGGCTCACCGGCTTCCAGGCCTGTTTTCCTTTCGCAACCATTGCCACACGGCGACGCTCCAGTTCGGTATCGGCAATCGCCAATTGAATGCCGCGATTGGGAATATCAATCGCTATGGTATCACCCTCTTCCACCAAACCAATCGCCCCTCCCTGTGCCGCCTCCGGAGAAACATGGCCGATACTCAAACCCGATGTGCCGCCGGAAAAACGACCGTCGGTTAGCAACGCGCACACTTTACCCAGCCCCTTGGATTTCAGGTAACTGGTTGGATACAACATTTCCTGCATGCCCGGCCCGCCTTTGGGGCCCTCGTAGCGAATCACCACGACATCTCCCGCCACAATCCGATCGGCCAGAATGGCCTCGACCGCTTCCTCTTGGCTCTCGAATACGCGGGCGCGTCCCGTGAATTTCAGGATGCTGTCATCCACACCCGCCGTCTTTACGATGCAGCCATCCTGTGCAATATTACCGTGCAATACTGCCAATCCTCCATCCTGTGAATAGGCATGGTCTTTATCACGAATACAGCCCAGACTGCGATCCGTGTCCAGTTCGGGATAGAACATGGATTGCGAAAAGGCGATCGTAGTCACAATTCCGCCCGGAGCAGCGCGGAAAAATTTCCGTACCTCCCCGTCAACGGACTGCACAATATCCCATTGCTTCAATCCTTCGCGCAACGTGCGGCTATGAACTGTTCCGGCATCGCCATGCAGCAGCCCCGCGCGATCCAGTTCACCCAAAATAGCGGCAATCCCGCCCGCGCGGTGCACGTCTTCCAGGTGATACTCCGACGAAGGCGCAACCTTGCACAAGGTCGGCACCCGGCGCGAAAGCCTATCCATATCCTTCATCGTAAACGCCACCTCGGCTTCCTGTGCAATTGCCAGCAAATGCAATACCGTATTGGTCGAGCCACCCATCGCGATGTCCAGAGACATGGCATTCTCGAAAGCATCGAATGTGGCAATATTGCGTGGCAGTACCGAGGCATCATCCTGTTCATAATAACGCTTGCACAACTCGACAATCTGCCTCCCTGCACGTAAAAACAATTGCTTGCGCTCTGCATGCGTTGCCACCAGCGAGCCGTTTCCGGGCAATGCCAGTCCCAGCGCCTCGGCCAGACAATTCATCGAATTTGCGGTAAACATTCCCGAGCATGAACCGCAGGTCGGACAGGCGGATCGTTCAATGGCATCCACCTCCTCGTCGCTGCAATGACTGTCCGCTGCGGCAACCATTGCATCCACCAGATCCAGCCCTTTTGTTTTGCCCTGCCAACTAACTTTGCCGGCTTCCATCGGCCCGCCGGAAACGAACACCACGGGGATGTTCAGGCGCATTGCCGCCATCAGCATGCCCGGAGTGATCTTGTCGCAATTGGAAATGCACACCAAAGCATCGGCACAGTGCGCATTGACCATATATTCCACGGAGTCGGCAATCAGTTCGCGGCTGGGCAGCGAATACAACATGCCGCTGTGCCCCATTGCGATGCCGTCATCCACCGCAATGGAGTTGAACTCTTTGGCAATTCCCCCCGACCGCTCAATCTCGCGCGCCACCAGTTGCCCCATATCCTTCAGGTGCACATGTCCGGGCACGAATTGGGTAAACGAATTGGCTATGGCGATGATCGGCTTGCCAAAATCGCCATCGGTCATGCCAGTGGCGCGCCACAGGGAGCGCGCACCGGCCATGTTGCGGCCGTGTGTTGAAGTACGTGAACGGTAGACAGGCATTTCAATTCCCTTAAATAATAAACGCGCCGGATTGGACGTGCGGTTGAATCACGTATAATTGAATTCTAACTCAACTTTACCCGCTTACCATGCTCATCCACCCGCAATTCGATCCTATAGCCATTCGTCTCGGCCCGCTTGCCGTGCACTGGTACGGGCTGATGTATCTGGTTGGCTTCATGCTATTTCTATGGCTGGGCAAACAACGCATACGCGCACTTAACAGGCAAGCCGGCGCCCCTCTCTCCAACTCTCCGGGTGGAACAACCAGCCACTCGACTAAGCTGCCAAAGACCGCGGCCAAGTCGGTGGTTATCCCGCTTGCGGGCGAGGAAGCAAACGTGAAAAGCAATCTTAAATCCTTCGACGACAAACTCCTGGACGATCTGTTGTTCTTCGGTGTACTGGGTGTAGTGCTGGGGGGGCGGCTGGGTGAAGTGTTGTTCTACCATCCCGGCTATTATTTCTCCCACCCGCTGGAAATTCTGTTCGTATGGAACGGGGGGATGTCGTTTCACGGGGGATTTCTGGGCGTTCTGGTCGCAATGGCATTATTTGCACGCAAGCGTGAAATTGTTTGGTTGCAACTGATGGATTTCATCGCCCCGCTGGTGCCGCTGGGCCTGGGTGCGGGACGCATCGGCAATTTTATCAACGCCGAATTATGGGGACGCCCTACCGACGTGCCATGGGGCATGGTTTTTCCCAATGTGGACAATGTTCCGCGCCACCCTTCACAACTTTACGAGTTTGCTCTTGAGGGCCTCGCCCTGTTCGCGCTGCTTTGGCTGTATTCCAACAAGCCCCGCCCGGTCGGTGCGGTGTCCGGTTTATTTTTGATCGGTTACGGCAGCTTCCGCTTTATCGCCGAATTCACACGCACTCCGGACGATGGCATTTTCGGCCTGATGACCTTTGGCGTCAGCATGGGGCAATGGTTGAGCATGCCCATGGTACTGGCGGGTGCATGCATGATGATTTGGGCATACCGGAAACCTTCATAATCGCAAAATATCAGATAAAAGTTCTGCTCTTTCAAAGTGATCCGTTCTGAATTGGCGAGAGGTGCGCTTGACACGCCAGTCTCCCTCCCCGATACTTGAAGCATCACATTAGTTAGGGCTTTCCGCTTTGGACGAGTTCTCGATGGGCGAGTTGTTTGTGGCCCTTGTTGTAATCCTGATTTTTTCCGGCTTTTTCTCATCCTCAGAAACCAGCATGATGGCGCTGAATCGCCATCGCCTGAACCATCTTGCGCGCAAAGGCAACCGAAGCGCAAAACTTACGGTCAAACTCCTTGCGCAAACCGACAAGCTGCTCGGCTCCATCCTGTTCGGCAACACACTCCTGAATGTAGCCGCCGCCGCCGTGACCCAGATCATCATTCTGCGCCTGTTCGGTGCCAGCGAAGGATGGGTGCTGGCCAGCACATTGGGGATCACCTTTGTTATTCTGGTCTTCAGCGAAATCATGCCGAAGATCATTGCCTCCAGTCACCCGGAACGGGTGGCGCTATTTTCAAGTTACGGGCTGGCTGTCTTCGTCAAACTATTCCATCCGGTGGTATCTGTCGCTACGGCCATCGTGCATTATGTATTGTGGTTGTTTCACATCAAAGTGCAGACCGACCAGAGCAAACACAAGATGAGCATGGAAGAATTGCGCATGCTGGTGCTTGAATCCGAGCAATTTCTGCCGCACCGGCACCAGAAAATGTTACTCAATCTGGTTGACCTGGGCCGCATTGCGGTTAACGATGTCATGGTGCCGCGCAACCAGATCGAAGCGCTCGATTTAAATTCCCCGCCGGAAGTTCTGCGCGAACAATTGGCGACCTGCCACCACACTTTGCTGCCCGTCTACGAAGGGGCGCTCGACAACATTGTAGGCATTCTGCATGTACGCCGCGCACTGGTACTGATGCAGCGGGATGATTTTATCAACGCGGAATTGCGCGAGCTGTTGCATGAGCCTTATTTCATCCCTTCCGACACGGCGCTGCTGTCCCAGTTGCAGTATTTTCAGGAACGTCACTTCAGGCTGGGGTTGGTGGTAGATGAATATGGTGAATTACTCGGCTTGGTCACGCTGGAGAACATCCTGGAAGAAATCGTCGGTGATTTCACCACTCAATCACCCGCACAAAGCGGAAAATTCCTGCGCCAGAAAGATGGCAGTTTGCTGGTTGAAGGTTCAACGCCGCTGCGTGACCTGAATCGCAAATTGGGCATGCATTTCCCGTTAAATGCGGCAAAGACTCTTAATGGCTTGATTCTAGAGCACTTACAAGACATACCCGAGGCGGGAACCAGCCTGAAAATCGCTGATTATCCGATTGAAATTATCCAAACACAGGATCGCGTGGTCAAAGTAGCCAAGATTTTCCCCGCTCTGCGCAAGAAAACAAGCGATTAGACGCTTTACAACGCCGGCAAAGCTCGGCATGATGGGATAGTTTGTGATTTGAGGAAACACCATGGCGGTAGCTAAAAAAGAGTCCCAACAAGTCAGCGAGTCCCAGTTTCAATGGGAAGGCAAAGACAAGTCCGGCAAAATTGTGAAGGGTGAGATCAGGGCGCCTGGCGAAGCCAGCGCATCCGCAAGCCTGCGCCGTCAAGGCATTACCATCATCAAAATCAAAAAAACCCGCACTGGCGGGAAGGCTATCACCCAGAAAGAACTCACCCTGTTCACCCGGCAGCTTGCGACGATGATGAAATCCGGGGTGCCGCTCCTGCAATCTTTCGACATTGTAGGCAAAGGGCACAACAATCCTTCCGTTTCAAAATTATTGAACGACATCAAGACGGATGTCGAAACAGGAAGCAGCCTGGAGCAGGCGTTTCGCAAATTTCCCTTGTACTTTGATGACCTGTTTTGCAACCTGGTTGGGGCCGGCGAAGCCGCCGGTATTCTGGACAGTCTGCTGGATCGGCTGGCCACCTATCAGGAAAAAATTCTTGCCATCAAGGGCAAGATAAAATCGGCTTTGTTTTATCCGATCTCCATTATCGTGGTGGCTTTTGTTATTACAGCAGTCATCATGATATTCGTCATTCCGGCGTTTAAGGAGCTATTCTCCAGCTTCGGCGCCGATCTGCCTGCGCCTACTTTGGTGATCATGGCCATCTCGGACTTCTTCGTCTCGTATTGGTGGCTGATTTTCTCCGTCGTCGGTGGCGGTCTCAAGGCCTTCTTCTATTTCTGGAAACGCAACAAAAAAATGCAGCGGTTCATGGATATCGTTTCCCTGAAGTTGCCTATTTTCGGGGAGGTCATACGCAAGGCCACCATTGCTCGCTGGACGCGCACCTTGTCCACCATGTTTGCCGCCGGCGTGCCGCTAGTCGAAGCTTTCGATTCGGTTGCGGGTGCGGCGGGGAACGCGCTGTATTCCGAAGCTACCAGACAAATTCAGCTTGAAGTCAGCCAGGGCAGTACCCTGGTCTCGGCTATGCAGAACACCGGTCTGTTTCCCAGTATGGTGATACAGATGGTGTCAATCGGCGAGGAAGCCGGTTCCCTGGACAGCATGTTGAGCAAGGTCGCCGATTTCTACGAGGCCGAGGTGGACGATGCGGTTGAGGCCCTGTCGAGTCTGATGGAGCCCATCATCATGGCCGTGCTGGGCGTACTGATAGGCGGCATGGTAGTAGCCATGTACTTGCCGATTTTCAAAATGGGCCAAGTTGTTTAAGCGCTTGAAAACAGCATATGTGACAGACAACTTGAATGGCCGGCTTTGCCATTCAAGTTGTCTGTATGGCTGCCCCTGAAACTGTCATGCCCGAAATTTTCCAGATGCTTCAATCCAACCCGTCCGCATTCATCGGCTTGTGCGTGGTATTGGGTCTGCTGGTTGGCAGTTTTCTGAATGTGGTGATCTACCGCCTGCCGAAAATGATGGAGCGTGAATGGCAAGCTCAATGCGCAGAGTTCACAGCCCAATCGCATGATGATTTGCCGCCCGGTGAGGCATCTTCTCCCGTGCTTGAAAATCCCGCAAATGAAGCCGCCCGCTACAATCTGATTGTCCCGCGTTCCGCCTGCCCGCATTGCGGGCACATGATAGGCGCGCTCGAAAATATACCGGTCATCAGCTATGTATTGCTGCGCGGAAAATGCAGGGGTTGCGGTGCTCCCATCTCGGCACGCTACCCCGCAGTCGAATTGGCAAGCGGGCTACTGAGCGGTTTTGTAGCATGGCATTTTGGTTTCGGTGTGGCCGCATTGGGGGCACTTTTGTTTGTGTGGGCCCTGCTGGCATTAACTTTCATCGATTTTGACACCCAACTGTTACCGGATGACATTACCCTCCCCTTGATGTGGGCAGGCTTGCTGCTGAATATTTCGCGAACTTACACCGACCTGCAAAGCTCGGTCGCGGGTGCTGCGGGTGGTTATCTGACGTTGTGGCTGGTGTTCTGGTTATTCAAATTTGCGACCGGCAAGGAAGGCATGGGTTATGGTGACTTCAAACTGCTGGCCGCTATCGGCGCCTGGCTGGGTTGGAAGATACTGCCGCTGGTCATCCTGAGCTCATCGCTGGTGGGCGCTTTGGCCGGTATCGGTTTAATTGTCCTGGCGCGGCATGGCCGCAATGTTCCCATTCCGTTCGGCCCTTACCTTGCGGGCGGAGGCTTGATCGCCTTGTTCTGGGGGGAGACCCTCACACAAAATTACCTGCAATTACTCTCGGCTCCATGATTTGAAAACGGGAGGCTACAACATCGGCTTGACCGGCGGCATCGGCAGCGGCAAGAGCACTGTTGCCGGATTGTTTTCCGAACTGGGCGCCACCATCATCGACAGCGATGCAATTTCGCATAGTCTGACCCAACCCGGCGGTGCGGCCATAGAATCGATCCGCGCTGTTTTTGGAGATCATTTCATCAATGCCAGCGGGGCATTGGACAGGCCGCGCATGCGCCAGCTTGTGTTCTCCGATTCCAGCGCCAGACAACAACTGGAGCTTATCCTGCATCCCTTGATCCGTACGCGAATGCGAACCGAATCTGAGACAGCCGCAAACATGAGCGGGTATGCATTACTGGTTGTTCCGCTATTATTCGAAAAAGACGGATACCGCGACCTTGTACAGCGCAATCTGGTTGTAGACTGTGCGGAAACCACCCAGATTGCACGGGCCATGCAACGCAGTGGCCTGACAGAAGCGGAAGTACGCGCGATCATGGCACAGCAGATTTCACGTAAAGACCGCTTACAGCGCGCAGACGACCTCATTTTTAATGATGCCGGGCTGGATAATTTGAAGGGCCAGATAGCTCATTTGCACCGGCAATATATTGAAGCCGCAACAGGAACCGATTGACGATATATGGCGTTCACAATATATTGCACGGTATTCTTAAAAAAAACCGTGCATCCACCCAATTTTTCGCATTGTGATTAGCTACGACTTTCCTCTTAATGAGCGTATCCGCACCTTGCTGCGCTTGGAAGATCTTTACGCAAAAATGGCGTATTTCTCCGAGAAAGCGAGCGCGTCCGACCATCACTCGGCTCTCAGTGTGATGTTTGACATCATGGAAGTGGCCAGCCGTGCCGACCTGAAATCCGATCTGTTGCAGGAACTGGAGCGCCAAAAACGCCAGCTTGCCGCCTTGCATAACAACCCGGGCATTTCCGAAACCGCACTCAATGCAGTGCTTGATGAAATCGAAACTGCCAGCGACAATTTGTTCGACATTAGCGGCAAAATCGGACAACACCTGCGTGACAACGAGTGGCTGATGGGTATCAAACAACGTGCGTGCATACCCGGAGGCACCTGCGAATTCGACCTGCCTTCCTACCATTACTGGCTGCATCAGGATGCCACGTTGCGGCGCAATTACCTTAAAGGCTGGCTGGAACCGATGTTACCCATCTGCACGGCACTGGATATCATTCTCAAGCTGTTGCGCGAAAGCGGCAAGGAACACCATTTCATCGCCCACCAGGGAAATTTTCAACAGATGCAGGGCGGGCGTGTAGCCCAGTTGCTGCGGATTACGCTGGATCCCACCTTGCCCTGCATTCCCGAAGTCAGTGCCAACAAATACGTGCTTAACATCCGCTTCGTCACCGCCAATTACACGTCCAAAAGCGTTTTATACGATCAGGATGTGGCGTTCAATCTTACTTTCTGCGCGCTGTAAATTCATGACCAGAAACCCTCCCGTAGTTGCCTGTCCCCAATGCGGCAAAGAGGTGGTATGGAGCAATGAAAGCCGCTACCGTCCGTTTTGCAGCGAGCGCTGCAAACTGATTGATCTCGGTCAGTGGGCCAATGAAGAATACCGCATCCCCGAAGCCGACCCGGTTCAAACGGACGACCTTTCCGGCCAGGCCTGACGCAACAACGCCAGTCCGTGCGCACCGTGTTGCCACGCCATTTCGGCATCTTCAACATTCAGTCCGCCCAAAGCAAATACCGGAATTGATGATCCCGCCGCGATAGTCGCAAATTTTTCCCACCCCAGATGAGGGGCCCCCGGGTGCGATAGCGTAGGCAGCACCGGACTTAACAATGCAAAGTCGCACCCCAATTCTTCTGCGCGGCGCAACTCTGCGATGTTGTGGCAAGAAGCCCCGCACCAATTTATCTGCGGGCGTTCACGCAATTCGGCCAACTGTACCCCGGTCAGTTGCACCCCGTCCGCCCCAATCTCCTGTGCCAGTTCAGCCTCTCCGTTAATCAACACTTTCGCGCCGCAAGTATGTGCCAGCTTCACCACCCGCAAAGCCAGATCGCGCAACTTCTCCCGCGCGAGCTGCTTCTCGCGCAACTGCAGCATGCGCAAACCCTTATGCAAAGCGGCTTCCAGCCGCAGCATGAATTCCTTTTCGCCCAGCCCGGCAACATTGCTGATTGCATAGAGAGCAGGCAATTCAAGCGCGCGCAAGATAGGTGCGTTAGCGGGCAACACCGGAGAAACGGTTATATTTCCTTCAAGCGGGCGAGTGACGCGATTGGGCGTATTACCATACGCCCCTACGATCCGTGCATCCGTAGGGGCGTATGGCAATACGCCCTTCTGTTGTTGCCACGAAAACTCCTGCCCCTCATGCGGATGCAGCTCACCGCTCCACGCAGTCACCCGAAAGAAATTCAGCCGCACCGTCGCATGCGGATAAGTGAACACCCTGGTCAACCACGGATAAGCCGTTTGGACGGTTATCCCCAGTTCCTCGTGCAACTCGCGCACCAGCGCGTGATAGGCGGTTTCGCCGGGTTCAACCTTGCCGCCGGGGAATTCCCAGTAACCCGCCCAGATTTTATCGGGGGGACGTTGGGCCAATAGAAAAGCCCCGTCGGGGCGTTGCAGGACGGCGGCGGCAACTTCAACTATTTTTTTGTTTTCCAATGGCTGGTTCAATGTGATGTCTCGGGGGTGTGGCTCTTTTTTAGTTTGCCGGGGTAGCCCGGCGGCTAGATACTTTCTTTTGCTTCGCCAAAAGAAAGTAACCCAAGAAAAGGCGACACCAATCCGCCACCTCTTGGTTCCCTGCTTTGCTCGGCTGGTCAGGCTTCCTCATAAACTCGCACGACCCGATGCAGACCTTCAACTCAGTTGCCGCGAGCTTCTGTTCCTAACCCCGTTCCGGACATCCGCTTTGCCCGACAGAGGCCGTTCAGAAACATCTATCACAGCAGATGCACTGCATGCAGCCGTTTTCGGAGCCAGATGGAAACTACTTCCCCTTGAGGAAGGAAAATGCTTTCTGTCGGGATTCGCTTGTGGTTGCTTCGTCGTAAAAGTTGGTAATGATATCGCCCTTCCAATCCCGCTTAGTGTGACCGCTCTGCTCCGGCTGATCCCACGCATGGGTTGCATCTGGGAATACAACTGTTTCAACCGATGCACCATTTACACGGGCTTGTTTGATCGGTTCGTCGCACCATTCTGGCGGCGTTTCCTTGTCTTTTGCCCCCAGTAGCACCAGCAACGGACGATCCGAGTCAGGCCTGATTGCCGGACCGCCCTCAACTTTGCACGCTGGATAGTTACTAATCGCGGCCGCAAACCGGGGGCCTTCCGGAGACAGGACAGCCGCTACTGAATTGCTTACGATCAGATTGCTGATTGTCCCCCCTTGCGAGAAGCCTATGGCAAAAATGCGCTTTGGATTGACGTAGGGCAGCGCCGCAAGGCTCTTCGCAGCGTCCAGTGCATCCTTCACGCGACGCCCAGTCGGAACCAGTTTATTATCACGAAAGCAGTTATGGCGGGCACCCCGCAAACTATTCGGAATGAATACTACGTAACCCTCGCCGAGCGCGCGAGTGGCTAGAGCCTGAAGATAGTCGGCCACCCCACCACAATCATGCAGAACGACCAACGCTGGAAAGGGACCGCTGCCATCCGGCTTGAACAAGCCGTTAACGAGACTTCTGTAGCCATCTGGCTTACTTGTTGCGCTGGACGGAAAGGAAAGGTCAGAGGCTTGCTTCGCGCCATCTACAAGCCTGGAAATGAGTCCGTCATCGGATTCGCTACCCGGCTGTGTAGCCCATCCGCTGTTTGCGCCAATGGTCAGGGAGAGAGTGAAAAGAACAACCGCGAACGACTTTGAAAGGCTGGACATATTACTGCTCCATCGATGTGAAGTACCTTTCAATACGATATCATTACCCATGCGGTATAACAACCGCGAGTGACCGGTTCTTGGCCGGGGGGCGTCCTTCGACCATCTTACCAGCGACCGTCCATTGCACATCGGAAGTGGCCATACGTTAGACAGCAATAAAACCTAGCCAGCGTAGCCCGGATGAAATGTAATGGAATCCGGGATTCAAGGTACACCGTATAATTGTTGCGACATTCTCTCCGCACTGACAGGCGCTCCCGGATTTCGCTACGCTTCATCCAGGCTACGAGATTGAATGTCGCCTTATGGCCGGGGGGCGTCCTTCGACCATCTTACCAGCGACCGTCCATTGCACATCGGAAGTGGCCATACGTTAGACAGCAATAAAACCTAGCAACTGAGTAGCCTTTACATCGAAGGTTGCCGTTGATCGACATCCTAGACGTCGATTCTTTGCACCGATCAGACAATCAGCAAAATCGGCAGAGCTGTCTTTCCACATGAAAAGGGCTTCCTCAATGGCCGGCTCATCTTCAAATTGTACATCGGTCGCATTCAGTAAGCCGGAAATGGCTTCGATGATCTTATTCTTGGCTACGGCATACCGGCTACGTAACACCCATTCGGTTTCCATAAGAACCAACTGATTTACGAAAACGCTTCGACCTGCTGCAACTTCACGCCTGATGAGTTTGCGAGCTTTCTCAAATTGGGTTTCGTCGTCCCGAACCAAAAAGCGAACGAGAACATTGGTGTCAATTCCAAGCATTAGCGTGACAATTTCTCAACTGGAACAGGTTTACGACCCTTCTTGTGCAGCATACCTGCCAGTTCGGCAGCGCTCTTGCTTTTCACTCGCATGACGACGGTAGAATCAGGCATCAACGTAAAGGTCATTCGGTCTCCAGCCTTCATGTGAAGCCTATCCCGGATTTCCTTTGGAATTGTCGTTTGCCCCTTGCTGGTAAGTGTTGCATCGGTTGTCATCTCAAACTCCATTAATCCTTACATATTGCATTCTAGTAAGGATATTATAAAAATGCAATTGGAATGAAATTTTGTGTATGAGCGTCTGCAATGGAGAAGATTCGCGACCGGCCGCAGTTGGCCGGCCGGTAGGGCTCACACGGCATTCTACACATTGAGCGACAGCTCCAATACCAATCAGCCGTTCAAGGGCTGAACAGTAACTTGCAGGTTGGGGCACTTAGCGAGATTGCCAAAGTGTTTGTAACGCACCCTTAGCACACCTCCCCGTTCCCCTGTTCCGCCACCGAGTAGCGGAGGCTGGTCAGGGAATTCTGACGAAATTCTTGGCGAAGCAAGAAAAAGTGACCAGCTGCCGGTCTGCCACCGGCGAAGTTGCTTGGTTTGCGAACATCCATGTTTCGGCTGGCTCAACACGAACGGCTTTAGCCGCCAGGCTATCCCCGTCCCGCCCAATCCCGCGCAAACTGCCACCCCACTCTCCCGCTCCGCGACCCCCGCTGTATGCTCCATTGCAGCGCCGCCTGCCGTGCCACTTCATCCAGCTCGCCGGACAAGCCAAAGTGCTTCAGCCAGTGCGAAACGATGGCTAAATATTCATCCTGTGTAAACGGATAAAATGATACCCATAAGCCGAAGCGCTCCGACAGGGATATTTTCTCCTCCACCGTTTCCGCCGGATGAATCTCTTCACCTATATGCTTGGTGGCGAGGTTTTCTTCCATGTATTCGGGCATGAGGTGGCGACGGTTTGAGGTCGCATAGATCAGCAAATTGTCGGACAGGGCAGTGAGCGAGCCGTCGAGTGCAGCCTTGAGCGCGGGATAGCCCGGTTCGTCGGCGTTGAAAGAAAGATCGTCACAGTACAGGATGAAACGCTCGGGACGACCGGATACCAATTCCACAATATCCGGGATATCCGCCAACCCGTCCTTGCCCACTTCAATCACGCGTAAACCCAGGGACGCATATTCGTTGAGCAGCGCTTTGACCAGCGAAGATTTGCCCGTGCCACGCGAGCCGGTGAGCAGTACATTATTGGCAGGCCGTCCCTGTACGAATTGGCGTGTGTTCTGTTCCACTCGCTGCTTCTGTTCGTCTATGCCGCAAAGGTCGGAAAGGCTGATTTGATGCAGATGATGCAGTACGCGCAACTCGCCGCGGCCATTGCGGCGTTGCCAGCGGAATGCATGGGCAGCCTTCCAATCCGGCAGCGCCGGCGCAGACGGCAAAACGGATTCGAACCGGTCAATCAGGCTATGCGCGCGCTCCAGCAGGCTTTCCAGCTTATCCATCTGATTATCCATTTGGCGGCGGACTATCACCGATGCCGCGATTTCAAGAGCCCAGTCAAACCGGATTATTTCTTATGGTGTTCCAGCCATACTTGTGCCATTGCATTCGCCCCTACAATTTTTTCCGGCGGCATATGCATTTCAACCACTTTCTTGTTTTTCAGGGCGGTTTCATTCCCGGATGCCGCTGAAATAGTAAACCACTTGTCGGCCTGCTCCCAATCCTGGGCAACCCCCTGGCCCCTCGCGTATCTCAAGCCCAAATTGTCCTGCGCTTCCACGTGACCCTGCTCGGCCGCTTTGGACCACCAGTCCACTGCTTGCTTGTCATCCTGAGGTACCCCCTGACCCTGGCGGTACATGACCCCAAGATTGAACTGTGCCTGCATATTACCGCCCTCTGCAAGCGGCTTGAATTTTTCCAGTGCCACGGCGAAATTGCCTTTAGCATAGGCATCAACCCCTTCCTGATAACCTGCAGCGTCCCTCTGCGAATGATTGCCGCATCCGGCAAGCAGAATAAATACCGCACCCATAATCCATTTGATTAGAACCCTTGTCATACTGTCACCCGTCTCCATCTTCATCTTCATAGCAGAAATTCAACTCTAACTGCGATAGCTCGCGTTAATCTTGACGTAATCATAGGAAAAATCACAAGTCCAAACGGTGGCTTGTGCCGCACCGCGTTGCAGCACAACACGAACCGTAATATCTCCCTGCTGCATCACGCGCTGCCCGTCTTCTTCGCGATAACTGGCGGCACGTCCCCCTTCTTCCGCCACCAGCACATCGTCGAGGTACAGTTTGAGTTGCTGCACATCCAGCGCTATCCCCGCATAACCGATAGCGGCAAGGATGCGGCCCAGATTGGGGTCGGAAGCAAAAAACGCGGTCTTGACCAGCGGGGAACGCGCCACGGCATAGGCAATTTGCTTGCATTCGTCCACGCCGGTTCCGCCTTCGACCTTAACGGTAATAAATTTGGTCGCGCCTTCCCCGTCGCGCACGATGGCTTGCGCCAGCAGGGTGGCGACCCCGGTTACGGCCGCCTGTAACCGGGCATAGGCCGCAGATTTTGCATCTGCAATGACTGGGGCAGAACTTGCACCGGTCGCTATCAGCATCAAAGCATCGTTGGTGGAGGTATCTCCATCCACGGTAATGCAGTTGAACGAGGCATCGGCGGCCTGTTTGACCATCTGCTGCAGCAAAGGCTGCGCCACTGCCGCGTCGGTGGCAATGTAACCGAGCATCGTGGCCATATTCGGATGGATCATGCCGGATCCTTTGGCAATGCCGGTGATGGTTACGGTCACGCCATCCAGTTCGATTTGCCGTGATACCGCCTTGGCGACAATATCGGTGGTCATAATCGCATGCGCCGCATCGTGCCAGTGATCTTCCGACAGATTCGCCGCACAGGCGGGCAAGCCGGCCACGATGCGCTCCAGCGGCAAAGCTTCCATAATAACGCCGGTGGAAAACGGGAGTACCTGTTCCGCCCCGCAATCCAGCAGGCGGGCAACTTCGGCACAGGTGGCGCGTGCCGCAGCCAATCCTTGCTCGCCGGTGCCCGCATTGGCATTACCGGTATTGACCACCAGTGCACGCACGCCTTTCCCGGACGCCAGGTGTTCGCGGGCCACAATCACCGGCGCCGCACAAAAGCGGTTTTGGGTAAATACGCCCGCCACCGTGGATTGCGGGTTCAGCTGCATGACCAGCAAATCCTTGCGGTTGGGTTTCTTGATATTGGCTTCCGTCGTGCCCAGCAGGATGCCACTAACCGGCAGAAGAGAATCCGGGGAGGGAGCTTGTAAATTAACCGGCATAATCAGTACCGCCCGCCTTGCTTGAACATATAGTTGGTCATCTCTACCGATTGCATATTCATGCGGCGCACGATGCCGTGCACGTTGCGCACAATGCCGCGCATCACGTAGTACACAATGGCCGCATTGGTGTTAAGCAAGGACTCAAAACGCACGCGATCCAGCAGCAGGACCTTGCTGTCCGTCTTGGCAACCACTGTGGCGCTGATCTGCATCACGTTTCCGCCTACAAAACCGATAATTCCGGCCAGATCGCCCGGCTGCAGGAGGTGCAGGGTCATCTTTTCGCCGCCCGCCGTTGCCGTCGCTTCCACATCCCCGCTGCCCAGAATCAGCAACGTATCCTTCAGCTCCGTGTCACCCGGTTTGAGAATCAAATCCCCGGCTTTGTATTCACGCACAGTAATAAAGCTTGCCAATAACTCGACTTCGGAATCACGCAACTCCTCGGACAGGGTGGAATTGCGCAATGCCTGCAAAATCATTTCGTCTGTTGTCATTTAGTCGTCCTCCAGCAATCAGGGAAAAACCCCGGGGAAAGCAATTGTCCACGAACTATATTTGATTTTAGAAAAAATTCATCCGGCCATCAAACCAGCTTGCCGTGGCACTGCTTGTATTTTTTACCTGAACCGCACGGGCACGGATCGTTGCGCCCCACCTTTTCGCCGCCGCGAACAAACGGCTGATGCTCAATTTGCCCGTCTCCCGTTTGCGCCAGTGCGACGTCGTAATCGGCGTGGTGGTACTGCACGTTTTCCGGAGCCTGGGGGGCCTCAACCGCCTCGATATCCTGCTCGCTGCGAATCTGCACATTCATCAGCATCTGCGTGACATTACTCTTGATTGCTTCCAGCATCGCGGAAAACAATTCGAACGATTCACGCTTATATTCCTGCTTGGGATTCTTCTGCGCGTAACCGCGCAGATGGATACCCTGGCGCAGGTGGTCCAGCGCAGCCAGATGCTCACGCCAGTGTGTATCCAGGCTTTGCAACATGACGATGCGCTCATACTGATGCATTCCCTCGGCACCGACCATATCCACCTTGGCCTGGTATTGCCGGTGTGCGGATTCAAATACTTTCGCGCGCAAGCCCTGTTCATCGAGTTTCTTGTCTTCCTCCAGCCACTGCACCAGCGGCAGGGTCAGCTGAAATTCGGAAGTCAAAGTCTTTTCCAGCGAGGGGACTTGCCACTGCTCTTCCATGCTGTGCGGCGTGATGAATTCGTTGATGGTGTCATCCAGCACGTTGTCGCGCATGGCCGAGATGGTCTCGGATATATCCGTGCTTTCCAGCAGCTCATTGCGCTGCTGGTAAATTACCTTGCGCTGGTCATTGGCAACATCATCGTATTCCAGTATCTGTTTACGCATATCAAAGTTGCGCGCTTCAACCTTGCGCTGCGCATTTTCAATGGCGCGCGTGACCCAGGTGTGTTCGATCGCCTCGCCTTCCGGCAACTTGAATTTGTTCATGATCGCGGCGACACGGTCCGAGGCAAAAATACGCAGCAGCGGGTCATCCAGTGCCAGATAAAAACGGCTTGAACCGGGATCTCCCTGGCGTCCGGCACGACCGCGCAACTGGTTATCCACGCGGCGTGACTCATGACGTTCCGTGCCGATAATATGCAAGCCGCCGCTGGCTATAACCTGCTCGTGGACGGGGGTCCATTCGGCGCGCAAAGTTTCGATGCGCTGTTTGCGCGCGGCTTCATCCAGACTCTCGTCCATGCGCAACAACTCGATGGGTTTTTCCACATTGCCGCCCAGCACAATATCGGTGCCCCGGCCCGCCATATTGGTGGCGATGGTAATCATCTTGGGGCGTCCCGCCTGCGCCACGATCTCGGCCTCGCGCGCATGTTGCTTGGCATTCAGCACCTGATGCGGCAACTTTTCTTTCTTCAGCAACTCGGACAATAGTTCCGAAGTTTCAATCGAAGTGGTTCCCACCAGTACCGGCTGTCCGCGCTGATAACAATCCTGAATATCCGCGATCACTGCCTTGTATTTTTCGCCGGTGGTCAGATAAACCTTGTCCATTAAGTCCTTGCGGATCGTCGGGCGGTGAGGCGGAATAATCACCGTTTCCAGATTATAAATCTGCTGAAATTCGTACGCTTCCGTGTCTGCCGTACCGGTCATCCCGGCCAGCTTGTTGTACATACGGAAATAGTTCTGGAAAGTAATGGAGGCAAGCGTCTGGTTTTCCTTCTGGATGGACACCCCTTCCTTGGCTTCCACAGCCTGGTGCAGGCCATCCGACCAGCGCCTCCCGGCCATCAAACGTCCGGTGAACTCATCCACGATAACGACTTCGCCATCCTGCACCACATAGTGCTGGTCGAGGTGGTACAAAGCGTGCGCGCGCAAAGCCGCATACAGATGATGGATCAGCGTAATATTGGCGGGATCATACAAACTGCCGCCTGCGGGCAACAGCCCCGCCTGACTGAGCAACTGCTCGGCGGTTTCATGCCCGGCTTCGGTCAACAGTATCTGATGACCCTTTTCATCCACGCTAAAATCGCCGGGGCCGTCTTCTTCCAATTGACGCGTCAATCGGGGTACCAGCTTGTCCATGCGCTGGTACACTTCCACATTATCTTCGGCCTGACCGGAGATAATCAGCGGCGTGCGCGCCTCGTCGATCAGGATGGAGTCCACCTCATCCACGATGGCATAATTCAGCCCGCGCTGGAAGCGCTCGCCGGCATGGGTCGCCATATTGTCGCGCAAGTAATCGAAACCGAATTCGTTATTGGTGCCATAGATAATATCGGCCGCATAAGCCGTCTGTTTGTCGGCATGATCCATTTGCGACAGAATGACCCCGACCGAAAGCCCGAGGAAACGATACAGGCGTCCCATCCATTCGGCATCGCGGCTGGCCAGATAATCGTTCACCGTCACCACATGCACGCCCTTGCCCGACAAGGCGTTCAAATAGGCAGGCAAAGTCGCCATCAGGGTTTTACCTTCGCCGGTACGCATTTCGGCAATTTTGCCGTAATGCAGCGTCATGCCCCCTATCAGTTGCACATCAAAATGGCGCATCTGCAATACGCGTTGCCCCGCCTCCCGCACCACCGCAAAGGCTTCCGGCAACAGGGCATCCAGCGTTTCTCCCTGCGTGTAGCGCTGCTTGAAAAGTTCGGTTTTACCCCGTAATTCCTCATTCGACAACTTTGCCACTTCCGACTCAAGGGCATTAATCGCCAGCACGGTCTGGCGGTATTCTTTAAGCAAGCGGTCGTTGCGGCTGCCAAAAACACTTTTCAATAGTTTGGAAATCATCTTTATTTTTTCTTGGGCTCAATAGCGTATTGCAAAAACAAAAAGGGTGAGGTGCCACACCTCACCCCCACACATAGACAAATCGCCGTCAACTTGCGGCACTCTCCAGGAAACGCCGGGGATTTTGGGCGATACCCTTATATCTCACTTCAAAGTGCAGGTGACTTCCGGTGGAGCGGCCTGTGCTACCCACTTCGGCAATCTCCTGTCCGCTGCGCACGACCTGCCCAACTTTAACCAATAATCTGGAAGCGTGACCGTATCGCGTGACAATATCATTACCGTGATCAATTTCCACCATATTACCATACTGCGGATGCAACCCGGAGTACACCACGACACCGGCAGCAGAAGCCACGATGGGCGTGCCTTCCGGCGCCATAAAATCAACCCCTTCATGCATCGCGTTCTCGCCGGTGAAAGGGTCAATACGCCAGCCAAAATTCGAGGAATAATCTCCCCCGCTAACCGGCGCAACCGAAGGAAATTTCCTTTTGTCGAGACTGTCCTGCATCAGCAGGGTCTCCATTACCACCAGTTTGTCGGTACGGTCGTTCAGCAGCGCCGACAACTCGTTCAACTGCTGCTCCAGATTCGCCTTGGATATATCCCGTTGCGGGGCGGGTACAAACGGGCCTCCCTGCGGTGGCGCCTGCTCAAAATTAAATTCCTGCGGTTTCATCCCGCTCATTTTGGCCAGACGTGCCCCGAGCGCATCCAAACGCAACAATTGCGCCTGCATTTGCCCGATTCTTACCGCCAAAGCTGACATGCCATCGCGCAAATAGGTTTGCTGATTTTGCTGGCCGTTAGCCTGAGCACCCGAAATTTCCGGATACAAACGGGCAAGGTAATACTGGGCCACAAACAAGGCCGATATCAGCGCACACATCCCGAACAGCACATGCTTGCCGTTAAGCGTAATGCTGCGCGCTTTTGCAAAACGATTGGAAACTAGAATAATATCCATGTTTCCCCCTTAAATTTAGTTATATTGTTACTGTGTCACAACGATTAAATTCTTATTTCGGATCCAGTGCCGAACTTCGCCAACTGTCGGGCAAGGCCGGCCAACTTCTGGATTTACAGCGGCTTTACGCACAAATTGCCCCTGCCTCCCTGATGCGTTTCAGTCATGTGCTGCAACTCGATCGGCAACTCATGACACTGGCTGCCGATAACGGTGCTATCGCGGCAAAACTTCGCCAGCTCGCCCCGGAATTAACCAGGCAGCTCCAAAACAGGGGGTGTGAGATTACTGGAATTCAGGTTAGGGTGCAAGTCGCCCATTCAGCCCCGCCCCCTGTCCGCCCCCCCTCCATTCTAAGCACTGCAGGACGAAGCCGGCTGACGGAGCTGGCCGTAACACTTCCCGATTCCCCCTTGAAAAGCGCACTTCAGCGTCTTGCCGGCAAGACGCGGCAATAGCTTTCTCGCTGGCTAACTACTGGCTTTAACGGCTACTTGACACTATAATCGCGCCCACGCTTAAATTTGTGGCAGCCGGCACCTATGCAACTATTCACTTTTGGCATCAACCATCAGACTGCGCCGCTCGCCGTGCGCGAACAGATGGCGTTCGATGTCGAAAAAATGGAACCGGCCTTGCACAACCTGATCGAGCAAGGCGCGGCCAAGGAAGCAACCATACTTTCCACCTGCAACCGCACCGAGGTGTATTGCAGCACACAGGCACCCGAGCGCATCATCAGCTGGCTGGCCAATTACCACCAGATGGAAGCGCGAGACATCGAACCTTATCTTTACACCCTGCCGCGCGAGCAAGCCGTGAAGCACGCTTTCCGTGTCGCCAGCGGACTGGACTCCATGGTGCTGGGCGAGCCGCAAATTCTGGGACAGATGAAGCAGGCGGTACGCTATGCGGAACAGGCCGGAACGCTGGGTTTTCTGCTGCACAAATTATTTCAACGCACTTTTTCCGTGGCCAAGGATGTGCGCACTCAAACGGAGATTGGCACCAATCTGGTTTCTCTGGCGGCGGCGGCAGTAAAGTTGGCAGAACGGATTTACCCCAGCATCTCCGAGCAGAACGTGCTGTTCATCGGCGCGGGCGAGATGATCGAACTGAACGCGGTGCATTTCGCGGCACGCACACCCAAGCGTATCACCGTGGCCAACCGCACACTGGAGCGTGCCCAGGTTCTGGCGCGACGCATCAACGGCCAGGCCATCACGCTGAACGAACTACCCGAGTATCTGGCACAACATGACATCATCGTGACCTGTACCGCAAGCCCCTTGCCGATTCTGGGCAAGGGCATGGTCGAGCGCGCTCTGAAGCAACGCAAACACAGGCCGCTGTTTATCGTCGATCTGGCCGTGCCGCGCGATGTCGAAGAGGAAGTGGGCGAACTGGATGACGTGTTCCTCTACACCGTGGACGATCTCGCCGAGGTGGTGCGCGATGGGCAGGATGCACGGCAGGGCGCGGTCAAAGAAGCCGAGGTCATTATTGATTCCGGCGTGGCCAATTTCATCCACTGGATGGAGTCGCGTGAGGTAGTGCCCACTATTCGTGCCCTGCGCGACAATGCCGAGCGTCACCGCCGCCACGAAATGGAAAAAGCACTGCGTTTGCTGTCCAAAGGTGAAGATGCGGCCAAGGTTCTGGAATCATTGAGCAACGCCCTCACCAACAAGTTCCTGCACGCCCCGACCCATACCCTGAATCAGGTTCAAGCGAACGAGCGTGATGCGTTTCTGGATATGGTGCATCGCATTTACCACCTGCATACCCCCGAATGAAACCCAGCATTGCCGCCAAACTCGCCCAATTAGGCGAGCGCCTGGTCGAGGTCGGTCGCTTGTTGAGCAGCGAGGATGCAACACGCGACATGGACAGTTTTCGCAAACTCAGCCGCGAACGCGCCGAGCTGGAGCCGGTTGTAACCCTCTACCACGCCCATCAGTCTTGCGAAGCTGACATTGCCACGGCGCTGGAAATGGCCGATGACCCCGATATGCGCGAATTCGCCGATGCCGAAGTAAAAGAGGGACGCGCACGACTGGAACAGCTCGAAATAGATTTGCAGAAACAGTTACTGCCCAAAGATCCCAACGACGAGCGCAATGTATTTCTTGAAGTGCGCGCCGGAACCGGCGGCGATGAAGCCGCTCTATTTTCAGGCGACTTGTTCCGTATGTATACCCGTTTTGCCGAACGTAACCGCTGGCAGGTCGAAGTTATCTCCGAAAGCCCCGGTGAAAAGGGCGGCTTCAAGGAAATCATCGCGCGCATCATCGGACAGGGGGCCTATTCGGTATTGAAATTCGAGTCCGGCGCGCATCGCGTACAGCGCGTCCCCGAAACCGAAGCTCAAGGGCGTATCCACACCTCCGCCTGCACCGTGGCCGTGCTACCTGAAGCCGACGAGGTCAGTGATGTGGTACTGAATCCAGCCGACCTGCGCATCGACACCTTCCGCGCGTCGGGTGCGGGCGGCCAGCACATCAATAAAACCGACTCCGCTGTGCGCATCACCCACCTCCCCACCGGCACCGTGGTGGAATGCCAGGATGGTCGCTCGCAGCACAAGAACAAGGCGCAGGCGATGTCGGTGCTGGCGGCGCGTATCAAGGACAAGGAAGAGCGCGCGGCCCATAGCAAGCTGGCCGCCGAGCGCAAATCGCTGGTGGGCAGCGGTGACCGCTCCGAGCGCATCCGCACCTACAATTTTCCGCAGGGCCGCGTCACCGACCACCGCATCAACCTTACGCTGTACAAGATGGATCACATCATGGACGGCGACATCAGCGAACTCACCAATGCCCTGATGGCTGAATATCAGGCGGAGCAATTGGCGGCGCTGGCGGAAGAAGCCAATTGATGGCGCAATACCCATAAGGGTAGCCCGGATGGAATCCGGGAGTGCCTGCGAGGGCGCAGAGGTTATCCCAACAGTCGGCGGGGTGCCATGAGTCCCGGATTCCATTGCATGGCATCCAGACTACGCCGACTAACCCCCTCCCACCTCCCCTTGCCAATGGATGAGACAAACGCTTCCCCCTGACAAGGAGGGACTGTGGGAATAGCTTTAGTGTTACAGTTTGGCATATTGACCGTTCCCCGCTATCGGGTTAGTGTGCTAGCAGTTAAGCGCCACCATAAATATTCGTCCCGATGAATTTGCGTCTCAATCTCAATAGCATCTCTACCCGCCTGATTCTGTTCGGCATGGCAATTTTATTGGCCGGTGCATTGGGCCGGACTGTCGTTCTGTCCGATTATCTGCGCAACGATATCCGCGATCAAACCTCCGCCCAGCTCCTGACGCTGGCAAATTATGTTGCGAAGGATGTAGACCGGGACATTCTGGCGCGCCGCGAATTTCTGGAACATGTTGCAGCGAAATTACCGCTTAACTTATTAGGCAACCCGAAACTGCTGCAGGCATGGCTAGCTGAGCGCTACGACATTAGCCCACTATTTTCAAAAGGAGTGTTCGTACTTGGCCCCTCGGGTCTGGTTCTTGCAGACTACCCGGTCTTGCCTGATCGAGTCGGCCTGTCCATTGCTGATCGCGATTATTTTCAGCGGGCGGTTAAAGGCGAATTTGTTATTGGTTGCCCTGTCATGGGACGGGTGTCCAAAGTCCCCGTGTTGCCCATGTCGATTCCTTTGCGCGACCGCAGCGGAAAAGTTGTTGCCGTTCTGGCCGGGGTATCTGCACTTAATTCGCCCGATTTTATCAATACCCTTTACTCCACCCGAGTCGGTACTATGGGGGGGCTGGTGCTGGTATCGCCGCGCGACAAATTGTTTGTAGCGGCATCGGATGCTGACGTTGCACTCAAGCCCATTACGAAAGAGTGGGAATACCCGCAACTGGATCAGGCCCTGAAAGGATGGCGTGGTGTAAACATCGGTGTCAATTCGGACGGAATAGAAGAATTCGTCGCCGTCGCCTCGGCACCCGGCAGCGGCTGGTTTGTGATGGCGCGCCTGCCAACCAGCGTAGCCTTTTCCCCTATCACTCGCTTGCGCCGTTTCATCGTGGGCAATCTTGCAATCTTGCTGCCGGTGTCCTTGCTAATACTGGCCCTTGGACTACGCTACATGTTGCGCCCGCTCAGGGATGCCGCAGAACACGCCGACCGGATGACGCAGAATATAATTCCTCTGGAACCGCTACCGGTAGTACGCAATGACGAAGTAGGGCACTTGACCCTGGCTTTCAATCGCGTCCTGTCGAAATTGCTCGAAAGCCGTACCGAACTCGAACATCTTGCGCAGCACGACCCGCTCACCGGGCTACCCAACCGTCAGCTTCTCGCCGACCGCATGAATCAGGCAAAAGCCCGCGCGCAACGCAGCCAGGGGAAAATTGCTTTGCTCTATCTTGATTTGGACGGTTTCAAACAGATCAATGACGAATTGGGTCACGAGGCCGGCGATGCGGCTTTGCGCGAAGTCGCTGCCCGTTTGCTTGAAGCGGTACGGCGCGAAGATACTCTGGCGCGCGTGGGGGGCGACGAATTTGTCATTCTGTTGTCCGATCTGAAAGAAAATATCAAGGACGTGCCGGAGTTGGTGGCTGCCAAATGTCTGGAAATTTTCAAGCATCCTTTCATCATTCAGAACCGCTCGTGCAGACTGGGAACTTCAATCGGAATCGCCGCCGGTGATGGAGATTGTCCACCGGATAGACTGTTGACTTATGCCGATCAGGCGATGTATCGCGCCAAGGAATCGGGACGCGGAAGGTTCATGTGGGCGGATCAATGTGCCATTAGCCCGTCAGATAATCAACAGGGCTCCCGCGAAAAATCCTGAAGCAGATGCCGCGTTCCCTCCAGTCCATTTTGTCGCAAGATCAATCGGCTTTGGCAGCCGCATTGGGCCTGCCGACGAGCACGGCCAGAATCGAGATTCAATCGCTGCTTTTGCATGCAATGAAGGTTACGCGCGCGCACCTTTTGGCGTATCCGGAACAAATTTTATGCAAAGATGAAGAAACGCATTACCAAACCTTGTTGCAACGCCGTTTGCGCGGAGAGCCGATCGCGTATCTGCTGGGTGAACGCGAATTCTTCGGGCTTATGTTCACAGTCACCCCCGCCACCCTCATCCCCCGACCGGAAACAGAATTGCTGGTTGAGCTGGCTTTGCAGCGCATTCCCGTCTCCCGGCCTAACGGCCCCCCTCTCCCGCAAGCGGGAAGAGCGAAGCGAGGGGGGCGCAGCCGGCCGGGGGAGAGGGAAGTTTTTCGTGTGCTCGATCTGGGTACGGGAAGCGGGGCAATTGCCTTGTCTATCGCCCACGCCCGACCCGATATCGAGGTCGTGGCGGTCGATGCCTCAATTGATGCGCTGACGGTGGCACGCGAGAATGTGCAGCGGCTCGGTATCGGCAATGCGGTTTTCGCGCAAAGCGACTGGTACGCCGCGCTCCATGCACAACGCTTCGATCTCATCGTGTCCAATCCGCCCTATGTTGCCCTTGATGATCCGCACCTGATTCGGGGAGACTTGCGCTTCGAACCGGCTTCTGCACTGGCTTCCGGCAATGACGGCTTGAAAGACATCCGGCACATCGCAGCCCATGCCCGGGAGCATCTTCAGGCGGGAGGGTGGCTGCTGCTCGAACACGGTTATAACCAGGCATCTCAAGTGCGTGAACTGTTGCGGCAGGCTGATTTCAGGGATGTTTTTTCCGAGCGCGATCTGGCGGGAATAGAACGGGTGAGCGGGGGGCGTCTCTAGTGATCCATGAACCTTACAAGGGGATAAGGACATGCGATTCTCTGCCGTTGTCCGCGTAGTACAACTCCTTGCTCAGGCTCTCCACCAGAGCGATGCCGCGCCCATGACGGCGCAGGCTGGACTCCAGCGCTTCCTTCTGCAACGCGCTGAAATCAAAACCATCACCCGTATCGCGAATGATAATTTTCAAGTTTAATCCGTCCGCCGAGGAGGATTTTAATATCCGGATATTAATCTCGCCCGACTCCAGCTGTTTCAGCCGCAGCGCCCTTTCCTCAAAATACCGATCCATGCCCTGCGGGTCATGTTTCAGAGCCGAATCCAGCTTTAGCAAACCATGATCCAGCGCGTTGTTGAACAACTCGGACAATATCAGAAACAATTTGCCGGACAGGCTGGCTCCGTCGAGCTCAATCTGGTTCACCACATGCAACAACAGGGGAACAATATCGGTCTGCCGCAATTGCGTGGCGGTCAAGGTCAGTACCAATTGCCACTCCAGCTTTTCTTGCAACGCTTCCTTCGCCTCGGCGGCACGCTTCAATGCGCTTTCGCTGCGTAACAAATCCGGCTGCGCGGCAACCGGCAATTGTTGTTCTTCTTCAGCCGGGCAATCCACCAGAATCAATGCAATATCATCATGCGCCTGTTTGCCTGCCAAGCGCTGCTCCAGCATCCCGACCATGCCGGATATACGATCTGCCGGGTTAACTTCCCGCGCCGCCTGCAACAGATACGACATCCCTTTTTCCATGCTGCCCGGGTCCGCACTATCCACGGCTCCATCTGAACACAGAAGAATCTGGCAGGGGAATTTGCCATAGTGAAAATGGGTTACGGCATCATCAAAAAAATTGGGATTAAGTATACCCAAGGGCAAATGTTTTGAATCAAATTGATAGGCAACCATGCCATCCGGATTAAGCAATATTGCCGGCGGACACCCTCCATTCCAGACACTGACCCGCCCATTTTGATGGTCAATCGCGACCAGAACCGCCGCAACAAATCGATTGGTAGGCAGATATTCCCTGATTTTGCGGTTAATCTCCGATGCAAGCGCACCGATGCTGTAACCTTTGGCCACCATGGCATGAAACGATTGCAACACGGGCATGACAGCCAGCGCGGCGGTAAGCCCGTGGCCTGTGCTATCCGCCAGCATGGCATATAAATGGCCTGCCGGGCTGCGCGCTGCCGCGATCAGATCACCGCTGAACACTTCCGCCGCCTGCAGGTGGAAGCGCACCAAAGGATCGTTGATCTTGTCCAGCGCAAGCAGCCGGTTCATGAAATCCTGGGCAGTGTTTTGTTCTTCCTCGGTCCTCAGCTGATAGTCGCGCAAGATACGACTTTGTTCATCCATCCGCCTGAAGAAATGCAAATGCTGGTGCAAGGAATTAATTTTTGCGTCCAGCAGCTTGAAATTGACGGGTTTGAAAACATAATCGTCGCAACCGGCCTCAATGCCCCGCACAATGTTATCTTCCTGTCCCTGCGCGGTGATGAATATGATGGGGATCCAATTATCCTGCACAATATGACGCATTTCTCGCACCGCATCGAAACCGCCGATGCCCGGCATGAAAACATCCATCAGCACCATGTCCGGACTTTGTTGCCGAAATACCTCCAGCGCTTCCTCGCCGCTGCCCGCCTGCAAAACTTCATGCCCCATTTTCCCCAGCATGGCGGAAACCAATGCCAGATCCGGGCGAGAGTCATCCACCAGGAGTATCTTCAAACCTGTATTTATTGTCGGCATAAAAATCCCCGGAAAGGGCTAGTCAACGAATAGTGAATAATTTTCCGAAATTGGCTATATCGAGTATCTGCATGACAGTGGTATTTGCCCTGCTTAGCACAACTTCCTTGCCTAGCGCTTGCGCGCGTTCATGCAACATCAACAGCATGCCCAATGCCGAGCTATCCATATAGGCCACATTGGACAGGTTAACTTCCAGGCTGGTAATGGGTTTTTGCAGCAGCAGCGGGTCGTATGCCTCTTTAAAAGAACGGTGTGCGCTGAAATCGAAACGCCCGTTCATGTAAAGAGTCGCAACCGACCCGGCTGTGGTCACTTTGATTTCCATTCCGAATTCTCCTCACTAATTTTATTGCGTACTTATTTTTATCCCAAAAAATTCATTAGACAAATATTCGACATTTCGGCAGAGGCCGGAATCCGGATGATTTAAAATCCCCACGAAAACGGGACAACATCATGTTTTTGTCCGCTTCGCGGAAGCCTATTTATGACTAGATTCCGGCCTTCGCCGGAATGACGGCCTAATGGATTATCCGGGTTTATCACACCCTGTTACCCATACCCCCGCTCTGCATCAATTTGTTCAGCACGCGTTGCGTCATTTCCGGCATCGGAACCACTTCGTCCACCGCCCCCACCGCAATGGCTTCGCGCGGCATGCCGAACACCACGCAACTGGCTTCGTCCTGGGCAAGATTGTACGCCCCGGCCTGACGCATCTCCAGCATCCCGATTGCCCCGTCCTTGCCCATTCCGGTCAACATGATACCAATGGCATTCTTGCCGGCATATTGTGCCACGGAGCGAAACAGCACTTCCACCGAGGGGCGATGATGATTGACCGGCGCAGCCGTGCTCAGTTCAGTCATGTAATTGGCCCCGCTGCGCTTGAGCAACAGATGCGAATGACCGGGCGCAATATAGGCATGTCCGGGCAGTATCCGCTCGTTGCCCTCCGCTTCCGATACTTTTATTTTGCACAAACTGTCGAGACGATTGGCGAAAGACTTGGTAAATGCCTGCGGCATATGCTGCGCAATCAATATCCCGGGTGCATCGGGTGGCATCCTGATCAGCAACTCTTTGATTGCCTCCGTTCCCCCGGTTGATGAGCCGACGGCGATAATCTTTTCAGTGGTGGAAATTCGGTTGCCCAAAGCAGGCAACGCTTCGGGCGCAGAATTGACGTGCTGGCTGCGGGGACGAATTTTTGTACCAAATGCAACCCGGATTTTCCGCGCAATTTCCTCGGCATAGTCCTGCAAACCCTCGACGATACCCAGCTTGGGCTTGGGCAGGAAATCCACCGCCCCCAACTCCAGCGCTCGCAACGCCGCTTCAGAACCCCGCTCTGTCAGGCTAGAAATCATCAGTACCGGCATCGGACGCAAACGCATGAGTTTTTCCAGAAAGGTCAAACCGTCCATCTCCGGCATTTCCACGTCCAGGGTCAGCACATCCGGGTTGAGGGTCTTGATCATTTCCCGTGCCTGCAGCGGATTAATTGCCGCCCCCACGGCTTCCATATCCGGAAAACTGTTGATCACTTCTTTGAGTACGCTGCGTATCAGTGCCGAATCGTCTATGATCAGCACCTTGATTTTGCGCTGCGGAACACTATTAATCATTTGCAGATACCTTATTCAATTTTTTTACCGGATCAAAACAATTCGACATCACCCTGTACCTTGGCGGATTTCAGACGTGCGCTATAAGCCTGTTCGCGTTCGATAATCGTGTCGTTATGCACGCCCCGCAACTGCTTCACCAGCACCCGGTTGCTGCGCGGGAAGTAATATACTTTGCGCGGATAGATATCGAGCAAATCCTGTGCCGCCAATTTGATGCCTTCTTTGCGCACATAATCAATCACAAATTCCGCGTTGGACTGTCCCACCTTGTTCACCGTAAATCCGCGCAACACATTGCCCCCGCCGAACACCTTGGCCTCAAGATTTCCGCGTTTTGCACCCATCTTGAACAATTCATTGATCATAATTTCCATCGCGTAAACTCCATAACGCATGGATGAGCTCAACAGGTCAGCGCTTCCGCGCTTTTCATCCGGCAGCATAAAATGGTTCATCCCGCCTATGCCGGCCGAGCGGTCATATATGCACGCTGCAACGCAGGAACCCAGCACCGTCACCAGGGCCATATCCCGGCTTGTCACATAGTATTCACCCGGCAGAATTTTGACTGCATCAATTTCAAAATTCTTGTCAAAATACAGGTTCGGCGACAGAACTTCCTCAAAGTCCCGGTTCTGCTCCGCGCGATACGGGTTGTCCTCGGTACCGTCAAAGAAATCATCCGTATGCATAGCCCGTTCCACGTAATTACTTCCCTGCCCCGCGCTGTTCTTTCACTGTTTTCGCCAATTCATACACTGTTTTGCCGCGCAGCTTGAAATAGGCATCCGCATGGTAAAAGCTTTCCGAATGTCCGGCGTAAAGCAAACCGTCATGTCGCAAGAGCGGCACAAATTTTCTCAATATTTCAAGCTGCGTGGCCTTGTCAAAATAGATCATCACATTGCGGCAAAAAATGACATCCAGCTGAGACCGGAGCGGCCAGTTTTTATCCAGCAAGTTTAATTGGCGGAAGGTAATCAGATCGCGCAACTCCTTGCGTACCCTGACATACCCTTCCTGCTTGCCGGTTCCGCGCAGAAAAAAACGCTTCACCATGTCGGGGTCCATTTTGTCCACCCGGTTTTCCGGATATATCCCCGCCTTGCCGGTTTCCAGCACATTGGTATCCAGATCGGTTGCAATTATCGTCACCGGCGGTGTAAAAGTGCCAAAGGTATCCACTGCGGTCATCGCGATGGAATAGGGTTCTTCCCCGGTCGAGGCTGCCGAACACCAGATCGCAAAAGGGTCGCTCCCTCTGTGTTTGCGCATCTGTTCGGAAAGAAGTTGGAAATGATGGGCCTCGCGAAAAAAAGCCGTCAGATTGGTTGTGAGCGCATTGGTAAATGACTCCCATTCCGCCTCATCGTCATTCTCGAGCAAACTGAGATACTCCTCGAAGGAGCGAATTCCGGTGGCACGCAGACGCCGCGACAGCCGGCTGTAAACCAATTCCTGCTTGCTCTCGCTCAGGGAAATGCCCGCGTGGTCGTAAATCAGCTTTTGCACCCGCTTGAAATCTTGCGCGGTAAACTTGAATTCACGTCCGCTTTTTTCTCTGAAACTATCTTCGTCTGACATGATGAAAACTGTGGGTTGGTTGATCTAACAGATTGCGTGTTTGGTATGCAGTGCTGAATAATTTTGCACTGCGCTCCATCACGCCACTTGATCCATCAATGCCATTTCGTTACTGCTCATCAGCTTTTCAATATCCACCAGAATCAACATACGCTCATCCACCGTGCCCAGCCCCATGATGTAGCGCGTATCCAGTCCGGCCGACAAATCCGGGGCGGGCCTGATCTGTTCCGGCGTGAGTGCCAGCACATCCGACACGCTGTCCACCACGATGCCCACCACCCGCTGCCCGAGATTCAGGATGATTACCACCGTCTGCTGGTTATATTCAACTGTGCCCAGCCGGAATTTGATGCGCAAATCCACTATGGGAACAATGGTTCCGCGCAAATTGATCACCCCTTTGATAAATTCCGGCGTGTTCGCAATCGTGGTTACCGCGTCATAGCCCCGGATCTCCTGAACCTTGAGGATATCCATGCCGTACTCCTCGCTTCCCAACGTAAACGTCAGGAATTCGGAACCGACTGTGCCGGTTCCCGCAGGATGCTCATTAGCCATTTACTCCTCCCCGGTGTTCAAGCAACAAAGCAAGCGATGCCCCGCTCCTGATGTCCTAAAACTCTTTCCATTCATCGTCATCCACCTTGGCGGATTTGGCCAGCGTCTTGACTTCAGAGCGTTTCGGGGCAGCTCGAACCGGTGTTGGCAAGGCACGCTGTACTTGACGCACTGCAACAGAAGTCTCCCGATCTCCGGACAGGCGGAAGGTGCTGATCAGCGATGAAAGTTGCTGCGCCTGCTCCTCCAGCGACTCGGCGGCGGCGGCGGCCTCTTCCACCAGTGCCGCATTTTGCTGCGTCACGTCATCCATCTGGGTAATCGCCTGATTGACCTGTTCGATACCCGAGCTCTGCTCGATGGAAGCCGCGCTGATTTCCGCCATAATGTCCGTTACGCGCCTGACCGAGTTAACCACCTCATCCATAGTCTTGCCGGCCTTGTCGGCCAGATCGGTGCCCACCGAAACCTTGTCCACCGAATCGTTGATCAGTGTCTTGATTTCTTTTGCGGCTGCGGCGGAACGCTGTGCCAGATTGCGTACTTCGCTGGCCACCACCGCAAAACCGCGCCCCTGCTCGCCCGCGCGAGCGGCTTCCACCGCCGCATTCAGAGCCAGAATGTTGGTCTGGAAAGCGATGCCGTCGATCACGCTGATGATGTCCACAATCTTCTTCGAGCTTTCGCTGATCGAAGACATGGTCGCCACTACCTTGCTCACCACCTCGCCGCCCCTCAGCGCAATATCGGAAGCACCGGCTGCCAACTGGTTGGCCTGTTTGGCATTTTCAGCATTCTGCTTCACGGTCGAGGTGAGTTCTTCCATGCTGGCCGCCGTTTCTTCCAGACTGGAAGCCTGTTGCTCGGTGCGCTGCGACAGATCGGTATTCCCGGAAGCAATCTCCTTGGAGGCGGTATTGATGGTTTCCGCGGCTTCTTTTATGCGGCTGATAACTTCGGTCAGCTGCTCCACCGTACTGTTGGAATCATCCTTGAGCTGGCCGAAAGTGCCCTGATAGTCATTGGTAATGGTCTCGGTCAGATCGCCCTTCGCCAGCGCACCCAACACACGCACCACTTCGTCCAGACTGGTCGAGCTGGTTTGCATCAAACCGTTCATGCCCTCGCCGATCTGGCGGAAGAAACCTTCCTTATTTTCCAGACTGATGCGTTGGCTGAAATCACCCTCTGCGGCGGCGCGAACAATACCGGCGATCTCCTGCTCCACCGCGACTTCGGCTGTACGATCCTGCCACTCGATAGCCGATCCCAGCCTTTCTCCGGCTTCATTGATAACCGAGCAAACCGACAAGGCAAAAGTATGACCGGCCAACTTGATTTCTGTGCGATGCGTTCCCGTCATGCTTGCCAGCATTTGTTGCTGGTGCGCGGGAGCCTTGTGGAATTGGTCTATGTTCGCCCCGATCAGATTGTCCACGGAAAAATTCGGCATCACCTTGCGCAGGTCACCTTCAACCTGCTTCAGCATAGCGACGACCGACCTGTTCAGATAAATGATTTCGCGTCTATTATTGGCGATCATCACGCTGGTACCCACGTTGTCCAGTGCAACTTTTACCCGCAATGCCTCGGCAGCGATGTTTTTGGCATCGGACACCTCAAAGCCCATACGGGTCTGCATAGACTTCATGGCATACATCAGCCGGCCAACCTCGTCGTTACTCTTAACATCAATTTTGCTGGAATAATTGCCCTGTGCAATATCGCCCAGTGTGTCGCAAGCCAAGCGCAGCGCTGCTACCATTTTTGAGACAATGACACCTCCAACCAGCATCGCCAAGACTATGCCAGCCAAAATCAGCCCGATCAGCAGCTTCCACGTTGCGTTGTAACTTTCTTCAGCTTTGGCATCCATCTCCTTTTGCACGGCAAGGTAATGGCTCACCAATCCGCCAGTAGCCGATTGGAACTCCTTATCCAGCTTGTCGGTTGGCCCCGCATCCAGACGGGACGCCTCCTTGATATTACCGGCACGCAAGGCTGCAACCTCCAGATCGTACCCGCCCTTGGTCACCGCTGTATAGGCTGCAACAAATTTGTCCACGGCAGCCTTGTCTGCATCGCTCTTGGCCGATTTTATCAACTCGGCCAACATGCGATTGATCTCCGTGCCGGTATCCGCATACTCTTTCAGGTTATCCCTGATGGCATCGTCCCCGCGATCCAGCATGCTGTCCATGAGTGCGATATTGTTTTTATCTATCAGGCCGACAATATTGTATACATTGATCAACGGGGCAGTGCTCTGTGCGAAGGTGGCATCCGCCTCATCCATTGTACTGCGCATCCCTTTCACACCCATAGAACCGATTACCACCATGACCAGTGCCATAAAAACAAGCACCATCAGCAGGCGGATACGGACATCCACCCGGGTAAAAATATTCAACTTCTGAAAAAGGCTGTCCTTTACCGCTTTGCCTTCCCTGATTTGCAGGGCGCCCTGGCGTTTTTCCTTGAACAATCGATAGGCCGCCGCAGTCGCTTCCACCACTTCGCGCGAGGGCTTGCTGCGCACCGACATATAACCTGCCAACTGGACGTTCTCATAAATCGGCGTGACATTCGCCACCACCCAGTAATAGTCGCCGTTCTTGCGGCGGTTTTTCACGACACCGGTCCATGGCTTGTTTTGTTTCAGGGTATTCCACAAGTCGGCGAACGCTTCTTCCGGCATGTCCGGGTGTCGCACCAGATTGTGCGGCTGCCCGATCAGTTCCTTTACGGAAAAACCGCTGGCTTCGATAAAGTCGGCGTTAACGTAGGTAATGATGCCCCGGGCATCCGTCTTGGAAACGATAGACGAGTCATCCCTCAACTCATATTCGACATTTGTAACCGGTGTGTTCATGCGCATTTGTTCTCTCCCCAAAACCGTGAAAGGTGAAAGGTGAAAGGTGAAACGTGAATGGCGGTGCTGGTTTTACATTTCACTTTTCACTTTTCACTTATTATTTAAGTCATGCCATCTCATCCATCAATGCCATCTCGTTACTGCTCATCAGCTTTTCAATATCCACCAGAATCAACATGCGCTCATCCACCGTGCCCAGCCCCATGATGTAGCGCGTATCCAGTCCGGCCGACAAATCCGGGGCCGGCCTGATCTGTTCCGGTGTGAGTGCCAGCACATCCGACACGCTATCCACCACGATGCCCACCACCCGCTGCCCAAGATTCAGGATGATTACCACCGTCTGCTGGTTATATTCAACCGTGCCCAGCCGGAATTTGATGCGCAAATCCACTATGGGAACGATCGTCCCGCGCAAATTGATCACCCCTTTGATAAATTCCGGCGTGTTCGCAATCGTGGTTACCGCGTCATAGCCCCGGATCTCCTGGACCTTGAGTATGTCCATGCCGTATTCCTCGCTTCCCAACGTAAACGTCAGGAATTCGGAACCGACTGTGCCGGTTCCCGCAGGGTTCTCGTTTGCCATATTTTCTCCCGTACCCTTTCCCTAACCCTCTCCCCAGCCCTCTCCCGCAAGCGGGAGAGGGGACTTGGTTGATTTCCGCTCCCCGATGTTAAAGCCCTCTCCCGCTTGGGGGAGAGGGGCGGGGGAGAGGGCTGGACATCCCGTTATTTTGAGTTACTTCCGTGATGCAAAATCAACGCCGCCACATCGAGTATCAATGCTACCCTGCCGTCGCCCATAATCGTGGCGCCGGAAATGCCCGGCATCTTGCGGAAATTCGATTCCAGACTCTTGATGACCACCTGATGCTGGCCGAGTAATTCGTCCACAAACAAGGCCGTTTTCTTGCCTTCCGCCTCAACAATGACCGCAATACCGCTTTCCAGTGCGGAAGCTCTGGGCGTGGTATTAAACACTTCATGCACCTTGACCAGGGGGAGGTATTCGCCGCGTACACGCAGCAACTGTCCTTCACCACTGACCGTTTTAAGATCGTTCACCGACACTTGCAAAGATTCGATAATGGCGTTCAACGGAATAATATAGGTTTCCGCACCGACCGAAATCGAGAGGCCGTCCAATATCGCAAGCGTCAGCGGCAAACGGATGATCGTGCGCGAACCGTAACCTTCCACCGAATCCAGTTCCAGCCGTCCGCCCAATTCGGTGATATTGCGTCTGACCACATCCATCCCGACACCGCGCCCGGAAACATCGGTTATCACTTCCGCCGTGGAAAATCCCGGCTCCATAATCAGTGCCCAGACATCCTGATCGGACATATCGTCGCGCACCGGCAAGCCGCGCTCCTTCGCTTTGGCCAGTATCCGGCTGCGGCTCAATCCGCCTCCATCGTCGGCGACTTCGATCACGATGTTCCCGCCCTGATGCGAAGCTTTGAGCGTGATCGTCCCGCACGGGTTTTTGCCCGCCGCAATACGTTTTTCCGGTGACTCGATACCGTGGTCCAGACTGTTGCGCACCAAATGCGTCATCGGGTCTGAAATTTTTTCGATCAGTCCCTTGTCCAGTTCGGTATTTTCACCGACGGTTTTCAGTTCCACTTGTTTGTTCAGCTTGCCGGCAAGATCGCGCACCAGACGCGGGAAGCGGCTGAACACAAACGAAATCGGCATCATGCGGATGGACATCACCGCTTCCTGCAAGTCGCGTGTATTGCGCTCAAGCTGGTACAGACCGCGCTGCAAACGTTCATTTCCTTCGCTGATTGCCTCAATCGCCGATTGCGCCAGCATGGCCTGGGTGATAACCAGTTCGCCGGCCAGGTTGATCAGTTGGTCGACTTTCTCCACGCTTACCCGGATAGATGACTCGGCCTGGGATGCGGCGGGTTTGTCGGCGGCACGCCGGTGGGGAGTCGCGGCGGCAGGGGCCGGCACAGAATCCGCGCGCTCCGCCTCTTTCACTTCGGGAGCCGCCGGCGGAACGGTATTGTTTGATGCGGCCTGAACCGCGGGTTCGGGAGTCGCCGGCAGTGCCTCAAAAAATCCGTAGCCCTGCCGGTTTTCACGCGAGGATTGCTCAACCGGTGTCTCCGTGAAGAATCCATAACCTTGCTGGTCTTCGGCTTCGGCTACATTTTGAGTAGTCCCGGCAGGCGTATCGTCAAAAAAACCATAACCCGGATCGGCGGCAACTGCAGCGGCTGCGGGCACGTCATCAAAAAATCCGTACCCCTCATCCTGCGCCGCCTGCGCGGGCGGCTCGCCGGCAAAGAAACCGAATCCCTCGTCATCCGGGGGTTGAACCGCAGCCTGTATCGGCGCTGCCGCTTCGGCTTGCGGCGCGGCATGATTTTCCTGCGGTTGCTCATGCGTCAGCTGTTCCAGCTTTGCACAAACCGATTTCACTTCCGCCTGATCCACTTCTCCTTCGCCCCGGTGGGCGGCCAGTTGAACTGAAATCACATCCCCCGCCTCAAGAAATGCGCTGATCATTTCATCGGTCAGGGTCATTTCCTGTTTGCGTAATCTGTCGAGCAGGGTTTCCAGTACATGCGTGACTTCGGTCATGTCGGTAAAACCGAAGGTCCCGGCCCCGCCTTTTATTGAATGTGCCGAACGGAAAATTGCGTTGAGGTCGTCCATGCTGGGGTTGGCAACATCCAGCGCAAGGAGCAGCGTTTCCATCGTCGAAAGATGCTCCGCAGCTTCCTCGAAGAAGATTTGATAAAACTGGGTTAGATCAATGCTCATATGAGAGAGAAGGAAAAAGGGGAATGGGGGAATGGAAAAAACTCAAGAGCAAGGCGCGCGCAAGGCGACCCCTTGCCCCTTGCCCCTTGTCCCTTTCCCCTGCACTGCTTTACCCAATCACTTTTTTGGTGACTTCCAGCAATTTTGCCGGATCGAACGGCTTAACCAGCCAACCTGTTGCACCCGCCGCTTTGCCCTGTTGCTTCATGGCATCGCCCGATTCGGTGGTGAGCATCAAAATTGGCGTGCTGCGGTAGTTCGACATGGCACGCAAATTCTTAATCAGTGTCAAGCCGTCCATACGCGGCATGTTTTGATCGGTCAGCACTAAATCCACGGTCTTCATTTTGGCTTTTTCCAGCCCTTCCTGCCCGTCAGATGCCTCTATTACCTCGTAGCCGGCCCCTTTGAGCGTGAATGCCACCATCTGGCGAATGGAACTTGAATCATCAACAGTGAGAACGATTTTTGCCATGGTTCTATACTCCAACTGATTACTTAAAGGTTTCAGATTAGTCCTGTTTTCGGGCGTGAGTATATCTTAGTTTGTGCGAGAGTTAAAACCACCCTAATGACAGGGGTACTATTCAAACTGTTGTAGTGGATTTACAGCGCTCGTAGCCCGGATGAAACGAAGTGCAATCCGGGAATGTTACGCTCTGTATTCCCCCGGATTACGCTGCGCTGCATCCGGGCTACGGCATGGAGTAGGATTCGCGGCGGCTGGGGTTCTGCTGAAAGATTCGAAATAACCGTCTAACTAAAACAAATCGATATCGCCGCTTTGCATACCATCCTGACGCACGGGGTTACGCTGGCTAATCTGATTGGCTTTGTGAAATATCTCAACAATTTGCTGGCGCACTCGATCCGCATCGCCATTGTTTGTCGATTTGCCGCTTTGCTCCTCTTGCGCCAGATCACCGATAATGCGCCAGGCTTCCTGCATACTGTCGAGACGCAAACGGGAATGCTGCAACAACTGGTTGACCAAATCCTGAAATTGCAGCGAAGTCACCGCGCTGCCTACTACTTCGTTGACTTTTCCGGATATTTCGCCCTGTTTGGCAATGACTTCCGACATCTCAATATTGGATTGCTGTACCCGCTGCATGATGCTGTCCAGACGGCTCTTCGACCCCAGGGCAAACTCCATGTCCAGGGAGGCCATCTGATTGATGGATTGTTCGGCATCCAGAATGGCGGCGTGCACTTGCTTAACGTTGCCGCGTATCTGTTGACTGAAATGTTCGGCGCGCGCGGACAGCTTGCGCACCTCATCCGCCACCACCGCAAACCCGCGGCCTGACTCGCCCGCACGCGCCGCCTCGATTGCGGCATTCAGCGACAACAAATTGGTCTGCTTGGAAATCGCATCGATTTCCCCGAGCACTTGCAGGATACCCTGCACCTGCTGGCTGACGGTTCCCATTTTATCGACCAGTTCCATGCCGACCTTGCTATTGTTCACGATGCTGCCCACCAGCGTCTTGAGTGTTTCCGAAGTTTCGCCGAGGGAATTTTGAATCGAAACATCTCCGTTTCCGCCAGTGTTGGCTCTCACGGATAACGCTGCTTCCTGCTGAGCCTGAATCAGTTGATGCATGCCATCGAAACTGCTGAGCAGCTTTCCTATCGCATCCGCCAGCAAGGCTTGTATTTGGGTCAGATCATCGTTCGAGCCGGAAAAATGGGACGCAAAATCCGGATGGGTCTGTAACAACACGCTGTCAACCGCACTTTTTCCCCCGCCGTTTCCCGCTGCCTCTGTGTGCTGCGGTCTGTCCTGTCTGGCCTGATGGAGTACCCGCCAGGCCAGAATCACGGCCAGAACACTGACTGCCGCATGCAGCCCTGCCCCCCATGCGGCTTCAATCCTGCCCACCCCCCAATGCGCTGCCAACGCAACGACCACAATCAGAAGCAATTTTGGAACCGGATTATTCATGATTATTTATTTTTTGCACGATTTGATGTTGATTGACGAACTTTAACCGCGCACTTCATCCAGCAATTCTTTGATATCCAGAATCAGCACGATCTCACCCTCGCTCGACATGGTCACTCCCGCCACCCCTTTGGGACGGAAAGTATCCAGCGATTTGATCACTACATCGTCATGCCCTGCAAAACCATCCGCCGAAAGGATGAAGCTTTGGGCCCCCACCTGCATCAGCACCCCCACTTCCGATGTCTCGGTTTGTTCCCACCCGATCAACCGGGCCAGAGGCAATACCGGCAGCACTTCCCCGCGCACAACCATGGTGGACTTGCCCGACACCTGTTGCAGATCCTGCGGCGAAATAGCCAGAATTTCCCTTACCAGAGACAGCGGCACCGCAAATGACTGGTTGCTCAGCCGCAACAACAACACCGGCAGGATAGCCAGCGTGAGCGGCAGCGAAATGGTGAAGGTGCTGCCCTTGCCCGGCTCGGATGAAATAATGATGGAACCATTCAGCTTCTCAATATTGGTTTTGACCACATCCATGCCGACACCGCGACCGGAAACGCTGGAAATCTCGTCCTTGGTCGAAAATCCGGGCAACAAAATCAGCGCCAGACTTTGGGCATCATCCAGACTGCTCGCCGAATCAGGACCGATCAAACCTTTTTCGATGGCTTTGTTGCGTATCACCTCGGGGCGCATGCCCTTGCCGTCGTCCACAATAGTGATCAGAATATGGTCGCCTTCCTGACGCGCACCCAAACGCACCAAACTCTTGGCAGGCTTGCCCGCCGCCTCGCGCTGGGCCGGATCTTCCACGCCGTGATCAACCGCATTGCGGATCAAATGTACCAGCGGATCGTTGAGGTCCTCGATCATGGTCTTGTCGATCTCGGTTTCTTCACCTAACAATACCAGCTCCACATCCTTGCCAAGCTGACGCGCAAGATCACGCGCCAGACGCGGATATTTATTGAACAGGCGACCGATAGGCTGCATGCGCGTTTTCATCACCGCGTTCTGCAAACTGACTACCAGCATGTCAAGTTGGCTGACGGATTCGTCGAGCGCGCGCAAGGTAATAGCGTCGGAACGCCCCTGCAGAATGTCGGTGCGCAAATGAGTCAGGCGGTTCTTGGTCAAACCGATTTCGCCGGAAAGATTAAGCACCTGATCCAACCGGTCTGTATCCACGCGTATAGTGTTATCCTTGCCGCCGCCGCTGTCGCTGTCGCGTCGTCCCGGATTCGGTTTCGGAGGCGTAACATCACTGGCTCTGCGTTCCGGAACCAGAGCCACGGGAGCCGCGGGAGCGGAAACTGCGGCAGGCAATTCCGTCGCGGGAACCTCCACTCCCACCACGGCCTGGTATAACCCATTCCAGTCCGGCTCTCCTGCATCACCGGTGGATACAACAACGGGCGCCTTGGGTGCTATTTCTGGCTTTTGTCCTGCAACTTCAATCTTTTTGTTTTCCAGCGCCGCATTCAGAGCCGCGATCAAATGCGCGGGTGCTGCGTCCGGCTGCCGGTTCTGCGACAGAAATCCGAACATTTGCCGCACTTCTCCGGTGGCGGCAAATATCGTGTCCATCAATTCCGCATTCAGCGTCAACTCACCGTTGCGCAATTTGTCGAACAGGTTTTCGGTAAGGTGGCACAAGGTGACCAGTTCAGTCGCATTGAGGAATCCCGCCCCCCCCTTGATGGTATGAAACCCGCGAAAAATAACGTTGAGCAGATCCCGGTCATCGGGAGTTTTTTCCAGCCCCATCAACTTGCTGTCGACATCGGACAGCAAGTCAGAGGCTTCCGTCAGGAAATCCTCCATCAACTCTTCCATGCCCGCAAAATCGTTCATTTTCAAAACTCCAATGTTGAACCCGCGTGGACAAAAAGGCGTGCCCACCCTACTCGCCGTCTTATACCTGCCTCAAAATCCCAGACTTTCCAGCAATTCATCCACCTGATCCTGACTGGTCACCACATCGGTACGACCTGCCGCATTGATTACGGGACCGTTCAACATCCCCGCATAGGCATCCGGATCTGCCGTGGAAGGCGGATTCTCAACCAGCAATTCCACCAATTGCTTTTCCATCTGCTGGGTCACATCCACAATCTTCTTGATGACCTGTCCGGTAAGATCCTGGAAGTCCTGGGCCATCATGATTTCCATCAGGTATGCATTGGTGGCTTTGGTCTGTTTGGGCACATCAATCAGAAATGCATGTGTTTGCAGAACCAGACTCTTGAACTGGCTTACATCAAGCTGCTTGTCCAGCAGTTTCTGCCAGTCCCGCGCAAGCCGTTGCGATTCAACCTCAATCTTTTCCACCACAGGCTGTGCGGCATCGGTTGCATTCAGCACCTTCTCGGCGGCCTGCTGGGTCATGGTGGCAACATAATTAAGCCGGTCACGCGCATCGGGAATGGAGGATGCCGCCCTCTCCAGATTCTTGTCGTATCCCAGTTCGCGCAAACTGTCATGCAACGAACGCGTCATGTGTCCGATTTTGTTAATCACCTGGTCGGACGGGTTGCTTTGATCTCCGACGAAGGGTGTGTTGGCAGCTGCTTCCTGGCTATTGCTCGCGGAAACGATACTGTCAAACAACGCCTCCAAATCATCTGAATCCTGTCCCTCAACCACTTTATTAGTCATGGCATCACTCACTTCTGCATGGTCTGGAAAATTTTCTTCAACTTTTCATCTAATGTGCCGGCGGTAAACGGCTTTACCACATAACCGCTGGCTCCCGCCTGCGCCGCTTCGATAATGTTTTCGCGCTTGGCTTCCGCTGTAACCATCAACACCGGCAAATGTTTTAGCGTGGCATCCGCACGAATGGCTCTGAGCAGGTCAATGCCGGTCATATTGGGCATATTCCAGTCCGACACCACAAAGTCGAAATCCCCGCCGCGCAATTTGCTCAACGCATCCACGCCGTCTTCCGCTTCCTGCACATTGGTGAAACCAAGCTCTTTGAGCAGGTTGCGCACGATGCGCCGCATGGTGGAGAAATCGTCCACAACCAGGAATTTCATATTCGCGTCAACCACAATTACCTCCTAATCAGATGACAGCGATCACGGACACAAAGTTGTCTGCTGTGCGGCACATAATAAAGCGGGAAACCACACACCAGTCTTCACCCCTCTGTCACTTGTCATCCGGCTCCTATATCGCCAGCAGCGGCCGCAATGTATTGGAAAGCATCCCCGCATCGAACTTGGGCACATAGTAATCAACTCCTACACGCTTTCCCATATCCCTGTTGGCTTCGGACGACAAGGACGAATGCATCACCACCGGTATGTTGTCAAACCTTCTGTCCGACTTGATATTCTGGGTCAGCACGTACCCGTCCATCTCGGGCATTTCCGCATCAACCAGCACAACCTGAATCTGGTCGTGCAGGTTGACGCCGCTGTTCTGCGCCGTATCAGCCAGCCCCTTCAGCCGGTCCCATGCTTCCTGTCCATTATTCGCCTGCATGTGCTTGACACCCATCTTGTCCAGAACTTCGGCTATTTTCCTACGGGCGACGGTCGAGTCATCCGCGAAAAAGACGCATAATTCATGTCCACTTTCAACTTTGTCGATACTCCCCACCACATCTTCACCAAATGCGGAAACAAGAATTTGTTCGACATCCAGCAGGGAAACCAGCTTGCCATCCGGCAATTCGGTAATGGCGGTAATCATGTCTTTGTTGCCGGCCAGCATCCCGTCTGCCGGGCGCACTTTGTCCCAGTCCACGCGTATGATGCGATCCACGTCATGCACCAGAAAACCGAGAATATGGCGGCTGTATTCGGCCACCATCATGGTGTTCTGCGCGCCCGGCGTATCCCCGTTCAACCCCAGAAATTTCGCCAGGGTCAGCACGGGAATAATATGCCCTCGCAACGATACGATGCCATCGACGCCATCGGGCATATTGGGAGTTTTGGTAATCGGCATTGCGCGGCATACTTCCTTGACCTTGAACACATTGATACCAAAAGTTTCATTGGTTCCAAGCGAGAACAGCAGGATTTCCATTTTATTGGATCCGGCCAGACTGGTCCGCGCATCCACGGTATCGAACAGGCTGCCGCCTCCGTCCAGGGATTGATTTAGCGATTGATAATTGGCTAGTGACATAACATGATCCTTTCCGTACAGGCTTTACCCGGTACCGGACTGCCTGCTTTTAGTGCTTTCGAGTCCATAAATACCTCAGCTTTTTACGGATGGGGTCGCTTTGGTTCCGACCAGCAAACGTTCGAGAGTTTGTGACAGTCGCTGCGGTTCAAACTTGGGCACATATTCATCCACACCGACTGTTTTACCCAGTTGCTGGTTGGAGGTGCTGGAAAGCGAGGAATGCATCAGTACGGGGATACCGTTGAAACGCTTGTCTTCTTTGACTTTGCGGGTAAGCATATAACCGTCCATTTCCGGCATTTCCACATCGGTCAGAATAACTTGTATCATCTCTTTTACCGGGATCCCCGCCGCATCCGCTGCGTTGGCGATCTTGCGCAATTCCTCCCATGCCTGACGGCCGTTGATGGCAGAGATATGGCTCACTCCCATTGCTTCCAGCGTGCTGACGATTTGCTTGCGCGCGACCGATGAATCATCCGCAAAAAATACCGTGCGCCCGGACACGCCTATTTGCCTGACCCCTTTCAGGGCGATATCGTCATTAAAATGACCCGTTTCGGCCAGAACTTTTTCTACATCCATCATCATGACCAGACGCCCATCGGCCAGTTCGGTCACGGCAGTGACCAATCCCCCCATCTGGGAGTTGAGCATATCGGGCGGCACTTTCATGGAAGACCAATCCAGACGCAAAATCGTATCCACCGCATCAACCAGAAATCCCTGCGTATGACCGTTGTATTCGGTAACGATCATAATTTGGGGCTTGGTATCGGTCTGCACTCCCGTATATTTGGCCAGATCAATCACCGGCACCAGCACACCGCGCAAGCTCACCATCCCCTCGACCGCTTCGGGCATTTCCGGAGCGCGGGTAATGGGGGGGATGCGCATCACTTCGCGCACTTTGAAAACGTTGATCCCGAAAATTTCACGGCGCCCGCTGCGTGCATCCACACCCAGCGTGAACATCAGGATTTCCAGTTTATTGGTTCCCGCCAGTTTGGTGCGCTCATCTATGCTTCTAAGCAATTCGGACATGACTGACTCCATTTATTGGGAGAAGGGGAATGGGGAAAACACTCCCCCTGCTTTGCGCTTTTAACCCTTGTCCCTTAACCTTTATTACAGCTTGAAGTGTCCCACCGATCGTTTGAGATTGTCGGCAAGTTGCTCCATATCCTTCGCAGCCTGCACCGTACGCATCACGGCAGTATTATTGTTGTCCGCCATGGCGGCAATATTTTCCACGTTGTGGGCAATTTCCTGGCTTGCCTGTTTCTGTTCGTTCACGGACGAAGTAATTCCTTCCACACCGCGACTCACATTGCCTACCGACTCGTTGGATTCAGCCAGCACCGTGGAAACGCTTTGCATAAGTTGCTGGCTGCTCTGCAATGAGTGGATACCGCTCTGTATACTTTTTTCCACTTGCTCGCTCTGGTCGGCCAGGGTTTTTGTAACCACATCAATCTGGCTGGCTGATTGCGCCGACTTCTCGGCCAGCTTGCGCACCTCATCGGCCACAACCGCAAAACCCCGCCCCTGCTCTCCGGCACGGGCGGCCTCAATTGCCGCATTCAGTGCCAGCAGGTTGGTCTGTTCGGCAATATCACGAACTTGCTGGGTCATGCTGGTGATGGTTTGCGTGCTCTTCACGAAAGCATCCACAGAACTGGCCATTTGCTGAACGGCATTTTCCACATGCCGGATTTCGCCTATCATCTCCTGCAAACTTTGTTGACCATGCACCGCACGCCGCAAACTATCCTGGGATTGTTGTGCGACGGAATTTGCGCTGTCTGCCACGGAAGCAATGCTCGCGCTCATTTCATCCACAGCGCTTGCCGTATTTGCTGCCGCATCGCTCTGTTGTTGCGAGCTTTGTGCGATCTCTTCCGCATTATTCGTCAACGAAGAAGAGGACGAGGCAACTTGTCCGGCATAACTGTGCACCTGGCTAACGATGTCCTGAAAACTTTTTACCAGCGCGTTAAACGCCTCGGCTGTCTGTCCGATCTCATCCGAACTGCGCACCGGAACCCGTTTGGACAAATCGCCGTCCGTCTGCATGGCAAGCATGGCGCGCTGAAGTTCTTTGGAAGGCTGCGTAACGTGGGTAATAATCCAGCCGATCACGAAAAACAGAACCACCTGAATTAACAATTGCCCGGTCCACAACAACACGCTGGCCTTTTGCATCACGCCGTAGTCTTCATCCATATTCAGGATAATGCTGGCCGCACCATTGACCGACCCGGCCTTGACTTGATGGCACATCAAACAATTCGTGCCGCGAAAATTCGTGCTGACTACAAAGGGAATCACAGCACGCAGCGAGTGTTTCCCCCCCTCCTCCTGCATTTTGAACTGGGGTTTGGCGCTTTGTATTGCCTCCCGGTCCATATCGTCCTTCGCCTGCTCTTCCGGCAAGCCCGGACCAAACTGATCCTGTACCTGTTTGGCGCGAATGACGCGCAATTCTTCAACGTTGGTCGACGACCCCATTTTCTTGATGAGGAGCTGGCGCTGATCCGCCTGACTGATAATGCCGTTGATCATAAGCATGTTCAGCCCGTTGATTACGCCGTCCGCAGATACGGTTGCCTTCTGTTTGGCCTCGTCCTGCACACGCCCCTCAAACTGGTCGAATGCCCACCGCTGTACCACCACCATGATCAACAGCAAAATAATCTGGATAGGAATTTGCAGTTTGTTCTTGACTGACAATGAACTCCACCAATGTTTCATTTTTCTATCCTCCCGCTTAAATTTTTTGATTCCATGCTTATAAACATCAAATTAATTTTCTCAACCTGTTGCTCCATAACGGCTGCAGCGCAGAAAACTTTAATTTGATCCTCTACATAATGCTTTTTTCCTGCATTCGTTATGCTGAACATATAACTTGGCCGCTTACTTTTTATTCCCGGATTCATGCAGCCCTATCATCATCATTAAGGGCCTTCCCGGCGGCGTCAGACATGAGCTTCCCGCGCCGCACGCGCGGGGAATTGTCCCCGGCATCACCTCGCCGATGGCTGCTGCTTTAAACTAAAGACGGAACCGGTATGGCCCTGACAAGCCGGGCTATGCATGAGTGGGACTGACTGTAAAACCGAAATGTTGTTAGTGGCTGGATGCTGGCGGCATCGCTGCAACACCGTTCATGACAGGTTGCTGGACATCTGTATTCCCCGCGTCCACCTCAACAGTGCCCCCGTCATTTCGTGCCGATTCTTCGGCTTTTTTGTTCATTACAATAATGCTGATGCGCCGATTTACCGGATTGAACGGGTCGAGTTTGTCAAACAATACTGCGGATGACAATCCCACCACCCGCACCACTTTTTCGTCGTTCAAACCGCCCACTCCGAGTTCGCGGCGCGATGCGTTGGCACGGTCTGCAGAAAGCTCCCAGTTGCTGTATCCCTTGTCCCCCAGCGAATACGGTTGCGCATCGGTATGACCGGACAAACTCACTTTGTTCGGCACCTTATTCAGCATTGCACCGATTTCATGCAAAATATCTTTGGTGTAAGCTTCCAGTTGCGCACTGCCGGTGCGGAACATCGGACGGTTTTTCTCATCCACAATCTGGATGCGCAATCCTTCCGTCGTAATATCAAGAAGAATTTGTTTCTTGAATTGTTGTAATTTCTGGCTGGCCTCGATTGCCTTTTCTATCGAGGATTTCAATTCCTTGAGTTTCTCCAGTTCTTTTTGTTTTTCCTGGCGCAATATTTCTTCCGGAGTGGCAGTTTTTATTTCTATCTTTTTTTCCGGCTTGACCTCGCCCTTGCGGACTTCGCCTTTGCTGCGCGTCGCATCCTGCCCGCCCCCTTTAATCATGCTCATGCTTTCGCTGCTGTTCGATCCCCCGGAGAGGGCGACCTGAAGCGGGGTTTTGAAATACTCGGAAATCCCCGCCAAATCTTCTTTGCTGGTTGAACCCAACAGCCACATTAACAAGAAGAACGCCATCATCGCGGTTACGAAGTCGGCATAAGCAATCTTCCAGGCGCCCCCGTGGGCTCCGGCCATTACTTTTTTGATTCTCTTGACGACTATTGGTCGCTTATCGTTGCCCGCCATACATTAGCCTGTTCTATTTAGGGAACCTCTAAAATTCAAAACTGCACATACTGCCGGGATGCAAAATCGTTGGCGTTTACTATCAGCGCTTTTGTTTGACATGCTCTTCCAGTTCCGTGAAGCTCGGGCGCTCGGGTGAATTTAACGCCTTGCGTCCAAACTCAACTGCCATCGCGGGTGCATAGCCATTGAGGTTGGCCAGCAACGTCACTTTGACCGTCTGAAACATTTTCGTGGATTCTTCGGCCTTCTGTGTCAGCAGGCTACCCAGGGGGCCTACAAAACCGTACGCCAGCAAAATTCCCAGGAACGTACCCACCAGTGCGTGCGCAATCAATATCCCCAATTCTGCGGGCGGCACGCCGATCGATTCCATTGTGTGGACGACCCCCATCACCGCCGCGACAATACCAAAGGCCGGCAAAGCCTGCCCAAGTTCACCGATTACATGGGCGGGAACGACTGCCTCGTGGTGATGCGTTTCAATTTCCACGTCCATCAAACTTTCAATTTCCATCGCATTCAGATTGCCACTCACCATGATGCGCAAGTAGTCGGTCATGAATTCCACCACATGATGGTCTTCCATCACTTTGGGATATTTAGCAAAGACGGGGCTTTGATCAGGGTTTTCGATGTCGTTTTCTATCGACATCAATCCTTCCTTGCGAATTTTTCCGAGCAACTCGTAAAGCAATGCCATCAGCTCCATATAGCTGTCTTTGCTGTACTTGTCCCCTTTCATTATCATGGGCAAGGCCTTGAGTGTGGCCTTGATAGTTTTCCCGCTATTCCCCACCAAAAAGGAACCCGCTGCCGCACCGCCTATCATCAGCAATTCAAGTGGCTGAAAAAGTGCCGCCATATGGCCCCCTGCCAGCGCAAAGCCGCCGAAAACCGCACCCGCCACTACTACATACCCAACTATTACCAGCATGACCAGTCCCCTATGAAATTATTTTGAGTACCGTTAAATTTTGGCAATAGGGTATCACATTGCAAACAATATAAAGCCCGGAATAGAGTAAATATCCTTAGTCTTTTAATTTTTAAAGAAAATTCAATATTCACATCGGGAGAGTCCCGATGGAATAGCCGAAAAGCTATCGGCAATAAAGCAGCACATCAAATCAAGCGGCCAACTTTTCCGCCGGTTGCCCCAGCATCAGGATGGCTGCATGTGTTTGTGACATCATTCTGTCCTTGTTGTAATCGCTAATCATGTTCAGCAACAGCTTTTCATCGAACCGGAACCGGCACAGCAACATATTTGACGCTGCCATTTTGAGCAATTGGGCGGGACTTAAACCGGCAACCAGTTCCGCCATCTCTTCGCTAATGCCCAATCGAAAAATCGCCGCATCTTTGTCCTCGTGTATCATCTGCCGCGCCAGCAACATATACGAAAGATTGGCTTCCTTGATTTCTTCGTGCAGTTGAGTTGTATTCATGGGGCTTTATCCTTGCAATGTCGTACGCTGCCAATTCTTACAATTGCATATTGCCGCTTAACGCTGAAGAAAGACATCGGAAGGATTCCGATTCCGTTGTAGGTAACATTCTTACATTGAGGGTTATTTCGTCCTGTCGCCCATATAGTCGGAATACTGATATTATTCCTGTGCCCCGCCCGGGTTTAGCGTGAAAAATTTCCGGTTTATCCGACACACCTAACTAATACATTCTGTTTCTAAATATTCCAATTCCTGCAATAATCCGCCGGACGAAACGATATTACCGAATTGAGATCCTACAATATGACACAAGATGATTTAAAGCGTGCGGTGGCACGGGCAGCGATCGACCATGTTCCCGCCGACTGTATTGTGGGAGTGGGGACCGGCTCGACTGCCAATTTTTTTATAGACGAACTGGGCAAGATCAAGCATAAGTTGCGGGGTGCAGTCGCCAGTTCCGAGGTCTCGGCAACACGTTTGCGGAATCATGGCATTGAAGTCATATCGCTGAACGATGCGGGTAGTTTGCCTGTCTATGTTGACGGTGCCGACGAGATTACCCGCCACTTGCACATGATCAAAGGCGGGGGAGGCGCATTAACCCGCGAGAAAATCGTTGCCGCTGCCAGCCGGAAATTCGTGTGCCTGTGTGACGCCAGCAAATTGGTCGATGTGCTGGGGAACTTCCCCCTGCCGATTGAAGTCATCCCGATGGCACGCAGTTATGTGGCACGTCAACTGGTTGCCCTGGGAGGGCAGCCCAAGTTGCGCGAGGGTTTTATTACTGACAATGGCAACATTATTCTGGATGTGCAGGGAATGAGCCTATTAAACCCCGTCGAGCTGGAAACCACATTGAATAATCTGACCGGCGTGGTGACCAACGGTCTGTTTGCCCGACGTCCGGCTGATGTTCTGCTGCTTGGCACTCCTGATGGGGTGCAAACTGTGACGGCCTGATGCATCATGTACCGCATCACCGGTAAAATTTGGCATGTGCCCGCAAGCGTGCCTGCGTCAACGTAATATTATTATCATAATGGCCGTGTAGCCTTGGGCAGCAGGCCGATGAAAGGAATCGCAAATGGCATCCTCAGAACATACCTCTAAGCAATTTGACGCCGAACTCGAAGCGGTACGCTCGCAGGTTCTCCAAATGGGCGGGTTGGTGGAAAGCCAGATCAAACTGGCTGTACAGTCGCTGGTAAGCGGTGATGTTGCGCTGATGAACCGGGTGATCGCGGACGATCACCGCGTCAACGCAATGGAAGTCGGGATAGACGAAAGCTGCAACCAGATCATCGCGCGCCGCCAGCCCGCCGCCGGTGATTTGCGCATGGTAATGACCGTTATCAAGACCATCACCGATCTGGAACGCATTGGCGACGAGGCGGAGAAAATCGCGCGCATGGCCAAACTCCTGTCCCAGAAGGAGCGACTACACCTGCCGCGCTACACTGAAATCAAACATGCCGCCGACCTTGCGCTCGACATGTTGCGCAAATCGCTGGATGCGTTCGCCCGCCTTGATCTTTCAACAGCCGCGCAGGTCGTGCGTCAGGATGAGCAAGTGGATGAAGAGTTCCGGACGATCATGCGATATCTGATCACGTTCATGATGGAAGACCCGCGCACGATTACAACTGCGCTGGAAATTCTATTTGTTGCCAAAGCCATTGAACGTATCGGGGACCATGCCAAGAACATGTCCGAATATGTGGTGTACATGGTCAAGGGCCGCGATGTGCGCCATATCACCGTGGAAGAATTTGAGCGCGAGGTTTTTGAAGGGTAGCGCACACGCAAGAGTGAGGGGGTAAAACCGCAAGCTGGCAATTCCCGCTTACAACCCCAACTCACTCCACATTGCATCCACCTTCGCTTTTACTGCCGCATCCATGACGATGGGAGTTCCCCATTCGCGTTGCGTTTCACCGGACCATTTGTTGGTGGCATCCAGACCCATCTTGCCGCCCAGCCCCGACACCGGACTGGCAAAATCCAGATAGTCTATCGGCGTATTTTCCACCAGTAGAGTATCGCGTACCGGATCAACACGCGTGGTGATCGCCCAGATAACTTCCTGCCAGCTGCGTATGTCAATATCGTCGTCCACCACAACGATGAACTTGGTGTACATGAACTGGCGCAAGTAAGACCAGATGCCGAACATTACACGCTTGGCATGGCCGGGGTACTGCTTCCTGATGCTGACCAGCGCCATGCGGTAACTGCATCCTTCCGGCGGCAGATAAAAATCCACAATTTCGGGGAACTGTTTTTGCAGCAGCGGCACGAACACTTCATTCAACGCCACCCCCAGCATAGCCGGTTCGTCGGGCGGCTTCCCGGTATAGGTCGAATGGTAGATCGGGTTACGCCGCATGCTCATGCGCTGAATGGTGAACACCGGAAACCGGTCCTGCTCGTTGTAGTAACCGGTGTGGTCGCCGTAGGGACCTTCCAGAGCAGTCTCGTGCGGGAAGATCACACCTTCCAGAACAATCTCGGCGGAAGCGGGAACCTGCAAGTCGCTGCCCAGGCACTTCACCAATTCTGTTTTTGAACCGCGCAGCAATCCGGCGAACTGGTATTCCGAAAGGGAATCCGGAACGGGGGTGACCGCCCCCAGTATGGTAGCCGGATCAGCACCGATCACCACGGCAACCGGGAAAGGTTGCCCCGGATTTTTCTCGCAATGATCACGAAAATCCAGCGCACCGCCGCGATGCGCCAGCCAGCGCATCATGACTTTATTGGGCGCAATCACTTGTTGGCGGTAGATGCCGAGATTCTGGCGTGACTTGTTCGGCCCGCGCGTGACAACCAGACCCCATGTGATCAGAGGCGCAATATCGCCGGGCCAGCAATGTTGGATGGGCAATTTGCCCAAATCCACATCGCTGCCTTCCCAAACAATTTCCTGGCATGGTGCAGAAGCAAGCAGCTTGGGCGACATAGTAAGCACCTGCTTCAATACCGGCCATTTCTCCCAGGCATCCTTCAATCCCTTGGGCGGTTCCGGCTCTTTCAGATAGGCGAGCAACCGCCCCACTTCGCGCAATGCCGTAACGTTTTCTTCACCCATGCCCAGCGCCACACGGCGCGGCGTACCGAAAAGATTGGCAAGTACCGGCATGTTATGTCCGGACGGATTCTCGAACAGCAGCGCCGGTCCCTGCGCACGCAACACCCGATCGCCAATTTCCGTCATTTCCAGATGCGGAGAAACGGGTACGGCAATACGTTTAAGCTCACCGAGCTTTTCCAGTTGTGCCATGAAGTCGCGCAAATCGTGGTATTTCATTGATTACCCCTAACCCCTCCCAACCTCCCCTTGTCAGGGGAGGAGCTGTTCACTTCCCCCTGACAAAACAACTAGCCATTCGACTAAGCTACCAAAAAACGATAGCAAAGTCGCTGGTTATGACAAGGGGGCTTGGGGGGTTTAATAAAATTTCTTCTCGCCTTCCGGCCTTGTCTTGAATCGTTTATGCACCCAAAAATACTGCTCCGGCATTTCACGTACACGCTGCTCGATGAATTCATTCATGCGGCACGTATCCGCAATGTCATCACCCGTCGGGTAATTCTCCCAGGCCGGATAAAAAGTCAGCACATATCCGCCTGTTCCCGGCAATAAACGGGTAATGCAGGGCACCACAAGCGCACCTGTCATTTTCGCAATGCGCGGGACTGAAGTCATGGTGGCGGCGGGCACTCCAAAAAACGGGATGAAGGCCCCGTCCTTGATGCCCTGGTCCTGATCGGGCGGATAGATGAACGGCATGCCCGTACGCATCCCTTTGAGGATGGGACGCAAGCCCTGCTGGCGCGAATACAAAAGCTGCCTGCCAAAACGTGCACGCTTCTTCAGGAGCAATCCGGTCAGATAGACATTCTTCTGGTTTGCATACATGCATACTGTGTCAACATGCTGGGCGACCCACTGTCCGCCCACATCCATCCCGACAAAATGCGGCGTCAGCAATATGAGCGGCTTCCCTTTTGCCGCATTAAAATGCTCCACACCTTCGACACGAATCAAACTCATGATATGCGCCCCGCTTGACCACCACAAGATCGTGCGCTCAATCAGTCCGCGTGCGAACATTTTGAAATGATCGCGCACCAGGCGATTCCGCTCGGAATCGCTCATTTCAGGAAAACACAGTTGCAGGTTGATGCTCGATACGCGCCGTCTTTCGGCAGCCAGCGTGTAGAGCAGGAGACCCAGCGTGTTGCCTATCCAAACCAAAACGCCAAATGGCAGAAAATGCAACAGCCACAGCAGGAAAACTCCCGCCCGCGTCATGCCCGATCCCCTGTCTTCAATTCACTTTTCCTTCCATATGGTTCAACTCCGGCGGGAACTTTGTAGCGGTTATAACTCCACAAATATTGTGCGGGAAAAGCGCGCACGGCGGTTTCAAGTGCGGCATTCATTTGCGCGACAACGGGAGAACCCGGGATAAACTCGACCGGCGTCAGTCGAATAACAAAACCTGCACCATCCGGCAATCGTTCGGTACACCCCATGAGCATAACCGCGCCGCTGGATTCTACTAATCTCCCGACCAGGGTCATGGTATAGGCCGGACGCCCGAAAAATTCCTTCCACTCCCCTTCACCGTTCCCCGGCACCTGATCCGGCAACAGGGCGATGGCCTCGCCGCGCTTTAATGCTTTGTACAATAAGCGTACCCCGCCCACATCCGTGCGGGCCAGCCGCAATTGACCGCGCTCGCGCCCGCTGCGCATCACTTTTTCCAGCCAAACCAGTCTGGGAGGACGATACAGCACGGTGAGCGGCATGCGCTCCGCCATATACAATGCCGACACTTCAAAGCAACCCAAATGAGGGGTCAGAAAAATTATCCCCCGGCCTTTCGCCTGCGCCGCCGCAACATGCTCCCAACCCTGGCATAATTTAACAAGACCCGTCACTTCGGATAGCGGACGACGCCACACCCAGGCCAACTCGACCAGACTCTTGCCGCTCTCCGCAATCGCGGCATTCAACACTTTGCGGAATTCCATATCCGAATGCCCCTCCAGCCCGTAACGAAGATTTTCGCGCATACGGGCGGCGTATTTGCGGGACAGCAAATAGGTTGCCCAGCCCAGGGCGAACCCAAGCCTGTGCAGCAGGTTGAGCGGCAAGCGTGCCGCGAAATCGAATAGCCAGTCAATCAGGGAAAAACTCATGCGTAGAAGAAACCGGGTTTTGTTATAATGCTCGACCTGTCCATCAACCTGATAAATTGTGGAGTCCTATGAGCGAATATTTTTTTACATCCGAGTCAGTGTCCGAAGGCCATCCGGACAAAGTCGCGGATCAGATTTCCGATGCCATTGTTGACGCTATTCTAGCGCAGGACAAACATTCGCGCATTGCCGCCGAAACTTTGTGCAACACCGGACTGGTCATCCTGGCGGGCGAAATCACAACCACCGCAAATGTGGACTATATACAGGTGGCACGCGATACCATCAAGCGTATCGGTTATGACAACACAGAATACGGTATAGATTACAAGGGCTGCGCGGTGCTGGTTGCCTATGACAAGCAGAGTCCGGACATCGCCCGGGGCGTAAACAAGGCGTACGACGACGGTCTTGATCAGGGCGCGGGCGATCAGGGGCTGATGTTCGGCTACGCCTGTAGCGAAACCGACACGTTAATGCCTCTGCCTATTTATTTGGCTCACCGGATCGTTGAACGCCAGGCGCAGCTGCGCCACGACGGGCGTCTTCCCTGGCTGCGCCCCGACGCAAAATCACAAGTCACCATCAAATATGTGGATGGCAAGCCCTACTGTATCGACACAGTCGTGCTCTCTACCCAGCACGCTCCCGAGATGACGCTGGAACAAATCCACGAGGCCGCGATTGAAGAAATCATCCGCCCGGTATTGCCCAAGGAACTTATCAAAGGTGAAATCAAATACCTGGTTAACCCCACCGGACGATTTGTGGTTGGAGGCCCGCAGGGTGATTGCGGCCTGACCGGTCGCAAGATTATAGTCGACACCTATGGCGGGGCGGCCCCGCATGGCGGCGGTGCTTTCTCCGGAAAGGATCCTTCCAAAGTTGACCGTTCCGCTGCTTACGCCGGTCGTTATGTGGCAAAGAACATCGTTGCCGCCGGCTTGGCCGATAAATGTCAGATCCAGATCTCTTACGCTATCGGGGTTGCCAAGCCCACCAGTGTGATGGTCACCACCTTTGGCACCGGCAAGGTTTCCGACGAAAAAATCGCCGATCTGGTAAAGAAACATTTCGACCTGCGCCCCAAAGGCATTGTGCAAATGCTGGATTTGCTGCGTCCGATATACCAGAAAACCGCATCGTACGGCCACTTCGGACGCGAAGAGCCGGAGTTTACCTGGGAAGCAACGGACAAGGCGGCAGCATTACGCGCGGATGCGGGATTGTAAGGTCAGCAATCCCCATCCCCGCATCGGAGCGCAGCCGGCTGATCCACCCGAGACGGGAGGTCTCTTTGTGTCGCTCGTTTCTTGTTAATAGAGCTGTCTGCTTTTGTTGCGCAACTTTCATTCTGGCCGTTGCAGGTTATCCGTTTTCTCAGCCCGTCGCTGCCACCATGGCGTCTTCAGTTGCCCACACAGCAGCATCGCAGCAACTGATCATCAAACTTAAGCCAAATACGTTCTTGTGTGATTCCAAAGGAATTGCCCGGCTGTCTGTTGCAACGCAGCTTGCACTGGAATACGTCAGACCCATGTCAGGTGACGCCTGTGTAATACGGCAATTGACTATGAATGCCAAAGATTTGTTGCGGGGACAGAAGCTTTTGAGGCAACATTCCGCCGTGGAATGGGTGGAACCGGATGCAAAAAAGAAGGCTCTGTGATGGGCGACTTGGTTATTCAAACTGCATAATTGATTCGGGAATTAACATGATGGACATGAAAATCATCCGGTACATATCGCGCATCTGTGTGAGTTGCACCCTTTTTGTCCCTGTTTTTGCCTGGTCTGCCGTGAGCGACCCCGGCCAGCTTGTTCAACAAGCGACAAAATTTTCCGCCACGTCTGTTGCCACCGCCCCCCGGGAAGAAATGGTATCGCAGCTCATGGTAAAACCGCGCTACCGTGCGGGTGACTCATTGAATGTCGCTCTGCATGCACGCGATGCGCGCGGTCTGGTTAAGATTTCCAATGTCAGCATGTCCGTAGTGCGCCCCATGTCGGGCGGAACGCATGTGATCAGCCTCGACCAACCTGTCACGCTGTCCGAAGCACGCGTGATTGCAGCACGTCTGATGGGGGATAGCAGTGTGGAATTGGCCGAACCGGACCGCCACAAGCGACCTCTTGCACTCACCCCCTCTGATCCGGATTATCTCCCCTACCAGTGGAATCTGTTTACCCCTACCTCCTCAAAACCGGGCAGCGCTAATCTTCCCGATGCCTGGAGTATTAGCACCGGCAGCAATACCGTCACTGTCGCCGTGATTGATACGGGCTATCGCCCGCATGCAGATTTGGGTAATGTAATTCTTCCCGGATATGACTTTATCGGCCCCGATCAGAACTCAAATCCTCCCACATACTACACGGCAAACGATGGCAATGGCCGGGATGCGGATGCACTGGATCCCGGCGACTGGATCAATAGCAGCGATCTCGCTTCAGGACATTTCCCCGGGTGCACCTCCAGCGATATAGGCCCAAGCTCATGGCACGGTACGCACGTGAGCGGGATAATTGCCGCCCAGATGAACACTACAGGCATTGCCGGTATCGCGCCCCACGTGCAGATATTGCCGGTACGTGTGCTGGGCAAATGCGGCGGTTTTGACTCCGATATCATTGACGCCATGCGCTGGGCCGCCGGCATAGCCGTAACCGGGGTACCCGCCAATCCTTATCCGGCACAGGTGCTTAATATGAGCCTGGGGGGAACTTCCACCACGTGCTCTCAAACCTATCAAAGCGCGGTATCGGATGTCATCAATGCCGGAAAAGTCATCGTGGTCGCCGCGGGTAATGATACTTCGTCCCAACTCAAAGAACCGGCAAACTGCCCGGGGGTCATCGCCGTCACGGCCAATAATATTGATGGCGATAATGCGTATTACGCCACGATTGGTCCCGGCACTACTATCAGCGCTCCCGGAGGGGGGTGTGGGGGATTTAATTATCCTAGCTGCCCTTCCGCGAAAAGCATCGGAATCTATTCGCTGTTAAATTCCGGCGCAACCAACCCGGTAGCATCTCCGGGCGGAGACACTTACGGCGCTTACGATGGAACCAGCATGGCGGCTCCGCATGTCAGCGCGGTAGTCGCGCTCATGTTTTCGGTCAATCCGTCACTTACGCCTGCGCAAATTATCTCTTATTTGCAATCCTCCGCCCGGTCATTTCCTGCAAACACGATTTGTACACAAACCAAAAATTTGGGCTTATGCGGAGCAGGTTTGCTGGATGCCTATCAAGCGCTCAACGCAGTCAAGGCGGCCTCTCCGCCACCGGTCGTAACCCTGGGCAGCATTCCCGCCGTTGTCTCGCCGGGCGATACCGTTACCCTCTCAGGCTCTGCAGTAGTAAGCGGGGGCTGGAGTATTGCATCGTATGCCTGGACTCAAATATCCGGCCCCGGTACGGCTCTGATCAACAACGCCAACTCGGCAACGGCCAGTTTCACCGCCCCTGCTAACACCGGCACTTATTCGTTCATGCTGACGGCAACCGACAACCGTACGCCCGGACAAACTGGCACAAAGACAGCCGTCCTCGTCGTCAACACCCCTCCCGTGCTGACTACTGTTCCGGCGCAAACAATAACCGCAGGGCAGACGCTGAATTTCACGGTTACCGCTACCGATACCGACGGCGACACACCCATCTTTCATTCCGTGCTGCTGCCTGCGGGGGCAACGCTGAGTGCCGCAGGGAGTTTCAGTTGGCCCAATTCCGGCCCTGCCGGCAACTACACCCTGACTTATTACGCCAGCGATACGTACAATGCAGTCAGTCCGAATGGGAGTGTCAACATTACCGTATCATCGGTACCCGCCGGTTCCACGGGCGGATCTTCCGGCGGTGGCGGCGGTGGAAGCATGGACACAACAATGTTGGCTGTTTTGGCTTTGCTTGCACTCGGACTGCGCTTATGGCGCCGCCACGCGGGTGACGTTGAACACCTATCGCGGTGACCTCCCCTCTCCCGCTTGCGGGGAGAGCATAGCGAGGGGAAGCCGGCCGGGGGAGAGGGAGCGCAAAGGATAACCATGCCGCAGATGTCACAACGCGATACTTGCCGGAACCACCGCACCATTCATGAAAAATGGGGCTTCTGCCTGGTGCTTGCTGTGGTCTCGATAACTGCGTCATGCTGGCCAAACGGGCTGGCACTCTTGCGTTATGAACATTCCGGGTTGATTGAAGGCGAGCTATGGCGCGTAATCTCCGCGCATCTGGTGCATTTGAATGTGCCGCACTTATTGCTTAATCTGTCCGGACTGTTGTTGATTTGCGAGCTGCTGTGGGGGGAATTGCCCCTGCGTCACGGAATTGGACTGTTAGTATTCTCCGGCCTCTCAATCAGCGCCGGGTTATATTGGCTGCTTCCGGACATCGGCACCTATGCGGGTCTGTCGGGTGTCCTTCATGGGTTGTGGGCGGGCTGTGCAATCTATGGTTACCAACTTTCGTCAAATGCTTCTTTTAAATCGCGCCTTCCTTTTCTGGCCGGTGCATTTCTTTTGGGGGCAAAATTATTTTTGGAATTTCTCTATGGGCCTTCACAAGTTACCGAACAACTCATCGGTGCCGGAGTACTGGTCTCATCCCATCTATACGGCGCGCTGGCGGGGATGGTATATGTCTTGATGTTGTGCTGTGTTAGAATGCGCGCCCCTACCCGAGGGGCGCTGCAGCAGCAATAACTGTCAGGCTCGGGAGAGCGGTCATCAAAGCAACGGCGCCTATTCACTAACCCTGAATGGAGGAAGCATGAACGCAGTTGCAAACGGATTCACAGATTACAAAGTCGCCGATATGTCCCTGGCCGCATGGGGTCGCAAGGAACTGGCTATTGCCGAAATCGAGATGCCGGGCCTGATGGCAATTCGCAAAGAATTTTCTGCCAGCCAGCCACTGAAAGGCGCACGCGTCACCGGTTCGCTGCACATGACCATCCAGACCGGCGTGCTGATCGAGACACTGGTTGCACTTGGCGCCGAAGTGCGCTGGGCTTCATGCAACATTTATTCCACCCAGGATCACGCTGCCGCCGCCATCGCCGCGACCGGCACGCCGGTGTTCGCTTACAAGGGTGAAACCCTGACCGAATATTGGGACTACACCCATCGCATCTTCGAGTGGGCAGACGGCGGCTTTTCCAACATGATTCTGGACGATGGCGGCGATGCCACCCTGTTGCTGCATCTGGGCGCGCGCGCCGAAAAAGACGCTACGCTGCTGAACAACCCCGGATCCGAAGAAGAAACTTGTCTGTTCGCGTCGGTCAAGGCCAAACTGGCCGTTGATGCGACGTGGTATTCCACCCGTCTTGCCGCAATCAAGGGCGTGACCGAGGAAACCACCACCGGCGTGCATCGACTGTATCAAATGCATGAACGCGGCGAACTGAAGTTCCCGGCCATCAACGTGAACGACTCCGTCACCAAATCCAAGTTCGATAACCTGTACGGCTGCCGCGAATCGCTGGTGGACGGCATCAAGCGCGCCACCGACGTGATGATCGCGGGCAAAGTCGCCGTCATTATCGGCTACGGTGATGTGGGCAAAGGCTGTTCGCAAGCCATGCGCGCACTCTCCGCACAGGTTTGGGTAACCGAAATCGACCCGATCTGCGCCCTGCAAGCGGCGATGGAAGGCTATCGCGTCGTGACTATGGATTACGCCTGCGAACACGGTGACATCTTCGTCACCACCACCGGCAACTACCACGTGATTACCCATGACCACATGGTGAAGATGAAGAACCAGGCCATCGTGTGCAACATCGGCCACTTCGACAACGAAATCGATGTCGCCTCGCTCAAGCAATACCAGTGGGAAAACATCAAACCGCAAGTTGACCATGTAATTTTCCCCGATGGCAAACGCATTCTGTTGCTGGCCGAAGGTCGTCTGGTGAATTTGGGCTGCGGCACCGGTCATCCGTCCTACGTGATGTCTTCGAGCTTTGCCAACCAGACCATTGCGCAGATTGAGCTTTACACCCGCACCAGTGAATATCCGATCGGCGTGTACACCCTGCCCAAGCATCTGGACGAGAAGGTCGCGCGCTTGCAACTGACCACGCTGAACGCGCAACTGAGCGTATTGACCGACCAGCAAGCGGCCTATATCGGCGTGCCCAAGGAAGGGCCGTACAAGGCGAATCACTATCGCTACTAAAAGCGGGAAAGGTGAAATGTGAAACGGGAAACACAAAGCAGAGAGCCGGCATTCCACTTTTCACCTTTCACTGTTCTTAACGGAGGCATATGCGTCTCATCCTGATCTGGTGCTGTAACGCATTGGCTTTGCTGACAGTGGCCTATCTGTTGCCCGGTGTTCAACTGGACGGGTTCGGATCGGCGCTGATAGCTGCGCTGGTTCTGGGTCTTATCAACACGCTGCTGCGACCGTTGTTGATTCTGCTGACCCTGCCGGTTACGGTGCTTACACTGGGGTTCTTTATCCTCGTCATCAACGGCCTGTTATTCTGGCTGGCCGGTTCCGTGCTGCGCGGTTTTGAAGTGACCGGTTTCTGGGTAGGCATGATAGGCGCTTTGCTATACAGTATTATTTCTTACGTGCTGTCGCTGCTGATTCCGAAAAAGGACTCGAATCAACACCCGCCGCCGGACGGCCCCATAACAATTGATCATGACAAACTCTAAATTATTCAGCTTTGAATTTTTCCCGCCGCAAACACCGGAAGGCGCGGAAAAATTGACCGCCGCGCGCAAACAGCTGGCTATGCTCAAACCGGAGTTCTTCTCGGTAACTTTCGGAGCGGGCGGCTCGACACAGGATCGCACGCTCGAAACCATACGCCAGATTCATGCGGAGGGCTATAACGCCGCGCCGCATCTTTCGTGCGTCGGCTCCACGCGCGAAAACATCCGCTCCATGCTGTTTGCTTACCGGGACATGGGCATTAAGCGTATCGTGGCATTGCGAGGCGACCTGCCTTCCGGCATGGGCAGCATAGGCGAGTTCCAATATGCGAATGAGCTGGTGTCATTCATCCGCGCCCAGACCGGCGAACACTTCCACATCGAAGTGGCGGCCTACCCTGAGTTTCACCCCCAGGCCAGATCGCCGCGCGAAGACATTGCCAACTTCAAGCGCAAAGTTCAGGCCGGAGCCGATTCCGCCATCACACAATATTTCTATAACCCCGATGCTTATTTCCGCTTTGTTGACGAGTGCCGCAGGATGGGCGTCACCGTCCCTATCGTACCCGGCATCATGCCCATCGTACGTTTCTCGCAACTGGCGCGATTCTCGGATGCCTGCGGAGCGGAAATCCCGCGCTGGATGCGCAAGACCCTGGAGAGTTACGCCGACGATAATATCTCCGTGCAAAATTTCGGTCTTGATGTGGTCACCCAACTGTGCGAGAAATTGCTGGCGGGGGGCGCACCGGGATTGCACTTTTACACCCTGAATCAGGCCGGGCCGGCACAGGAAATCTGGAAGAGGCTGGGGATCTGATGCGCATAGAATATTTTTCCCCGCCTCTATACGCCCGATCACACCGCCAATGAAAGCCCCGGAACTCCTGTTGCCCGCAGGCACCCTCGAAAAAATGCGCACGGCTTACGCCTTCGGCGCGGATGCGGTATATGCCGGTCAACCGCGCTACTCGCTGCGCGCGCGCAACAACGAATTTCAGCTGGAAGAACTGCAAACCGGCATTCAGGAAGCGCACGCGCTGGGCAAGAAATTGTTTGTCGCCAGCAATCTGATGCCGCACAACGCAAAAGTAAAAACCTACATGGCGGACATGGAACCGCTCATCGCCATGCGCCCCGATGCCCTGATTATGGCCGACCCCGGACTGATCTCCATGGTGCGCGAACGCTGGCCGGAAGTGGAAATCCATTTGTCGGTACAGGCCAACACGGTAAACTACGCGGCGGTAAAATTCTGGAAATCGCTGGGTCTGTCGCGCGTTATTTTGTCGCGCGAACTGTCGCTGGACGAGGTCGAGGAAATCCGCCAGCAATGCCCGGACATCGAACTCGAAGTCTTTATCCACGGCGCGTTGTGCATCGCCTATTCCGGACGTTGCCTGCTCTCCGGATATTTCAATCACCGCGATGCGAATCAGGGAACCTGCACTAATTCCTGCCGCTGGGATTACAAGGTGGACAACGCCGAAGAAACCGGCACCGGGGATATTCAGAAGATCGATTTTGATTTTGACAAAGCCTTGAGCGAATCTGCACTATCCGATTGCGGCTCGCAACCGCGCCATCCGCTTGCAGACAAAGTTTATGTCATCTCGCGCCAGGACCATCCCGGTGAATTGATGCCGGTGCTGGAAGACGAGCACGGCACCTACATCATGAATTCGAAAGACCTGCGCGCAGTCGAGCATGTCGAACGGCTGGTGAAAATCGGGGTGGATTCCCTGAAAGTCGAAGGCCGCACAAAATCCATCTACTACGTGGCACGCACCGCGCAAGTCTATCGGCAGGCAATTGATGATGCCGTTGCGGGCCGGCCGTTTAATTTAAGTTTGCTGGGTGCGCTGGACGCCCTGGCCAATCGCGGCTACACCGACGGTTTCTACGAGCGCCATCACACCCATGAACAGCAGAATTACTTGCGCGGTCATTCAGAAAGCATGCGCCAGCAATATGTAGGCGATATTTTGAGTTGCACCGGCGGCATGGCTGAAATCGATGTAAAAAACAAATTTCAGGTGGGGGACAAACTTGAAATTATCCATCCTTCCGGCAACCATATCGTCGATCTGACCGAGATGCGCAACATCGAGGGGACTGCCATCAGTGTCGCGCCGGGCAGCGGACATCGGGTGCAAATACCATTGCAGGGCGCTTTAACCAGGGGAATGGTGGCAAAATTTATTTAAGGGTCTGCGCAATCAGGGATCCAGCCCATAAACCCATGGCAACATATCCCGCGCTATCATTGAGTTCGCGTAATCGGAAATATGGTCACTGTAACTGTACAGGAACTTACCCCCGCGGCTGATGGTGCAAATGTTATGGGGGATATCACACAGCAGCGGCGTCGGATCATAGATAGTCAAATCGGGATGAAGCCGCTTCAGCTCTGCAATAAACAGCCGATACGTTTGCGTACCGGCCATGTGATCCGAATAACGAATGCTGCAATAGGTATTCTGCTTGCGCTGAAAGAATAGATTCAATATCGGGCTTGAGGTTGCCCCGCCATTGACGCAGCTTGTGGGATCGGGAAAGGTCGGGTTATCAATAACGAATACCACGCGTTTTCCTGCCTGCTCCAATTGCCGGATAGCCTGGCTGTAGCTAACTATTTTGTCAGGGGAGAGCACTACGTTCTCCGGAATGAATCCCGTGATGTTATCGACCGGAAAAATATCACGCAACGCGATTGTCAGGGCGACCACTTTGATCGACGGGCTATTAGCAACCGTTTCCCAGGCCAGTCGATTTTTTACTTGTGCGGGGTCGCTGAAATTAATATCACCTTCCGGCGGAGTAACTGACCCTATCATCATCCACTGCCTGTCCGGCTTTGATTCACGCACCAATCCATACAGGAGCGCTTCGGCTTTGCTATCTCCCATTACCGCATAGCGGGGTTCCTGCCCTTCCCCTCTCAGGCAATACTGGAGCGTGGCTTTTTGTGGCTCCGCAATTCCGCACTCATGCTGCAACCTGTCCCGATCCGCCCCCAGAACAATGGTGCGGGTATCGCCATTCAGCATTGAAAATTGCCGTGACTTAACCCCGTGCAGATTTTTGACGGCCAAGCCGGCGATGCCGAGGAACAGCATGGTAAAACACAGCAGCAACAGGATGTTTTTGGATTTGGGCCCGGATCTAACCGGACGCTCCAGATAGCGGTAGGTTAGCCACGCCAGCACAAAACTGGACACCACCAGCCAGAATCGCACCTCCACTGAAGGCGTTCCGGATTCCATAATTCGGGCAAAAGTCAGCAGTGGCCAGTGCCAAAGATAGAGTGGATAGCTGATGAGTCCAACCCACACCACTAGCCGATGCGATAAAACTTGCCGATTCAGCCAGGCATTTTCACCCGCAGTAATCATGCAGGCTGCGCCCAGAGTAGGCAGCAAAGCCCAGGCTCCGGGAAATAGAAAACTCTTTTGCAGGAAAAAGGCGGCTCCAAGAATCAGGCATAGTCCAAGCCAGGAAATGAGTGAACGATTTAATGTGTCCGGCGCAGGTTGATTCGATGCGGAATGAGCCAGGGCTGCCCCCAGTGCCAGCTCCCAGAACCGGGTCAGCGGGGAATAAAAGTCAGCCACCACATCATGGCGTACGACCACCACACTATAGATTAACGAAACGCCCAATACCCCGAGGAATGCCCAGGCAAGATGCCTGGAATAGCGCCAGAAAATAGCTAAAAATAATGGCCATACGATATAAAATTGTTCTTCTATCCCCAGCGACCAGAGATGAAGCAGGGGTTTTGTGTCGGCCGCGTTGTCAAAATATCCGGCCTCCTTCCAGAACATGATATTGGAAACAAATACGGCACCCGCAACCACATGCCTTCCCAGTTGCTCATATTCGGCTGCCGTGAGGATGATCCACCCGAATGCCAGACAGAAGCAAATAACCAGACACAATGCGGGAAAAATACGCCTGACTCGCCGGGCATAGAATGTTTTGATACTGAACGTGCCCGCGCCCAATTCCTCCCAAATATGTTTCGAAATCAGGAAGCCGGAGATGACAAAGAATATATCTACGCCTACAAATCCTCCGGAAATCAACGAGGGGAATGCGTGAAAGATGACCACCGACAGCACGGCGATTGCCCGAAGGCCGTCCACATCGGGACGGTAATCATTTTTTGCGGGAGAGGAGTCCGCGCGTGCAAGTTTGCAGCCTGCGTCTGGCGCGGCAAATAATCCGGGAAGAAGATATTTCAGTATTTTATTTCGCGGCTTAAGCCGCCCCACATTGGATGTTGTTTATAACTCGTTTAGAATTATACATTTTCCTGTTGACCGTAAGAATATTCGGAGTGGGCAACGCATAATATCAGCGGAATTAAGCACATTTGACTTACACTGCCGCATGAATTGATATCCGGATAAAATGGCATAACGTGATTCAAAATATTTTGTTTTCCGAGAGCTCCCCCAACCTTGGCGGGCAGGAGTTACAATTGCTGCAGCAGATGCAGGAGTTGAATGCGCGCGAAATTATAACTCACCTGTTATGCCGCCCTACCTCCCGAATAGCAGCGAAGGCCCGAGAATTCGGGTTGGCGATGACGGCTGTTCCATTTCGGAATAGCATGCATTTCCCAAGCATTCGCCAGGTACGCAGCCATATTGTCAGCCAGCGTCCCGATGCCATCATTTGCCATAGCGGGCACGATACCAATGTATGTGCACTGGCCGCAAGAATGGTGTGCAAACGCCCAGTCATTCTGCGCTCGCGCACCTATCAACCGGGAATCCCGGGTGCATTTTCTTACAACCATTTGGTTGATTCGACCATGGTTCCCAGCGCGGCGTTGCGCGGAAAAATTCTGCTAAACCCTCACATACGCCCCGATCGGATTCATGTCGCTTACCCCGGAATTGACTTTGAAAAAATTGCGGCAACCGCAACCATGCCATTACCCCCCGAACTGGCGTCATGGCTTGCGGATCACCCCGGGCCGCTATTAGTCCATGCCGCCATGTTGCGCGGAGAAAAAGGTCATCTATTTCTGCTGGAAGTCATCAACAGCCTACGGGCGCGATTCCCCGATATTCGCTGCGTCATGGCCGGCGAGGGAGAACTGTATTCGACCGTAAAAACCCGCATCAGTGAATTGAACTTAACCGAGCACGTTTTCCTTGCGGGAATGCTGAATTTTGTTGCACCATTGATGCGGCGAGCAGACGTTGTGGTTTTACCCTCCACCATGGAGCCCTTTGGCATGGTTCAAATTGAAGCCCTGGCTCTGGAAGTACCGGTCGTGGCAAATCGGGTAGATGGAATACCGGAAACAATTGAAGATAAGGTAACGGGCTGGCTGGTTCAGGCAGGGGATAGTGCGGCCTGGCAATATGCATTGGCAGAGGTACTTGATAACCCGCAACAAGCCCGTCAACGTGCCTGCGCCGGAAGGCAGGCGGTTACGGCACAGTTTTCCGTGGACAGAAATACTGATCAGATTTTGGCGTTAATTGAGCAACTGAAATGCTCGTCCAGCACAACCTAACGAACCGCGGAAATTTCGCAGCAAATGAAAGAAGAAACTTTAATGAATAATCCAGCAAGTAATTGGCCGGAGCATGCAGCGGCACGCAACACCCACAACCGAATGTTTGAAATTGTTCAACGCCACCTGGGCGGTTTGAATGACATCTCAATTTTAGATATGCCATGTGGCGCCGGACTTTTTTCCAGCCGCCTTGCTCAGGCGGGGATGCAAGTTACGGCTATGGACATAGAAGCTGTTGAACCTTTTAAGTTTGACCCGGCGCACAGAATGCTGGCAGACGCAAACCTGGGCTTGCCGTTCGATGCCGAGAAATTTGACGCGCTTGTGTCCATTGAGGGGATAGAGCATTTGGATAATCCCCGCGGCTTTTTGCGCGAGTGCGCAAGAGTTGTCAAACCCGGCGGCTATGTATTTGTCTCCACACCGAATGTGGACAGCTTTCGTTCGAGAAAATATGTGATGCTGAGAGGATACCATCACTATTTCGGCCCAAGGGGGGATAGTTCCAAGGACTCCGGACATATGCTACCGGTGGACATGATTTTTTTTCGCGGCGCGGCCAAGTTGGCGGGACTGGAAATTGTTGAAATAAATGTCAATGAAATGGCAGGGAAGACCTGGTTCAAGGAATGGTTGCGTCCGATGTTGTCACGCAACCTTCCGTTGAACATGCGCGGTGAAATCCCCTTTTATGGGGATGTAATCCTCTACGCGTTGCGCAAAGCCTGATAGCTCTTATGACCATAATCATATTTCGGGGCATGCCACAATGATTCCAACTCATGTCAGCATCGTCATTCCCTTATTCAACCAGCTAAAATATACCAAGCTTTGTCTCGAAAGCCTGCAAACAACGTTGCCTGTATTGCCGGAAATTATCCTGGTTGATAATGCCTCAACCGACGGAACCGCTGACTACCTGAAGACGCTCACTGATGTCAAAGTGATCAGCAATGCCGAAAATCTCGGATTCGCCGGTGGCTGTAATACCGGAATCAGGGCTGCCACCGGCGAATGGGTAGTGGTACTCAATAATGATGTGATCGTCTCCCCCGGATGGTTAGCCGGAATGCTGGAAGCAGCGGAGTGCTGGAATCTCCAGATTGTCACACCGGCCATCCGGGAAGGTGAACTCAGCTATGACATCAATGCCTATGCACATGAGCTGACGGGTCGTATGCGAGGCGTGATCCGGAAAGGCAAGGCCAACGGTATTTGTTTCATGGCCCATAGAAGCGTGTTGGATACGATTGGAGTTTTAGATGAGAACTTCCGTATCGGCCAGTACGAGGATAAGGATTTCTTTCTCCGGGCGACCCGTGCCGGCTTTGCGCTGGGAACCGTGGGCAGGGCGTTTCTGCACCACTTCGGGTCGGCAACCCAGAAGGCAATAAAAGGGCCCGCCGTCGTTCGTCCTTATGCATTGGAGAACAAGGCCTACTTTGCGCGCAAATGGAAATTACCCTGGTGGAAACGGCTGGCGGGACGCACGCGGGAAAAATTGACAAACCGGATGTCGAGTCTGATCGAAAAAACTTGCTACGGCCACACTTTGATGGAGAAAATGGTGGCCGGGCGGATACACTATGAGTAGTCGCACGCCTGCCCCATCTTACCTGATCGTCTGCTTCCGCTTCCTTGGAGATGTGTTGGTCACCACTCCGCTGGCACTCTCCATCAAGACCGCCTATCCCGATGCGGTTGTGGACTATCTCGTGTTTAAGGGAACCGAAAAAGTACTGGCCAAGAATCCTTATGTCAGAAATGTCATCACTATACCCAGAGATACTTCCGGGTTGAGCATCCTGCTTTCTCTTTTCAGAAAATATGATGTCGCCATTGCAGCCTATCCTTCCGACAGAACCGTCTTGGCTGCGTCTATTATAGGCAAACGCAGTTTCGGGCTGATCTATGGCCATAAAAAGGGGTGGTGGCAACACCTTGTTCTGAGTAGGCATCAAATATGTAGCGACCGGATTCATGTGGTCTCTAACATTCTCCTGTTAACCGGGAAGCTGGGGATCGAGCCGATACCGAGGGTCGTCATGGGGTACGGCGATAACGATTCTGCTTTTGCCCGGAATGCCGTTCCCTTCGACCGCTATGTGATCATGCATCCGTACAGCATGAAGGAATATAAATACTGGCCTGCAGAAAAATGGGCCGCGCTTGCCTTGCTGATACAAAATCAATTTGGCGCAAAGGTGATATTCACCAAGACGCCCGAACCGGAAGGCGCAACGCTTCTGGCTCAAATTCAAAAATGCGACCCGCTGAATATCAATGTATTTGACTCGCCCTGCTCACTCAATGAGCTTGCGGCGATCATCAAAGGTGCTGTCGCCTTTGTAGGAATCGACACGGCCGTTACGCATATAGCGGCAGCTCTCGATACACCAACTCTGGCTATTTTTGGCCCCACCCTGACCCGCTATTGGTCTCCCTGGCCGAATGGCAGCCTAACAGATTCACCTTTCTTGGAGAACAAGGGGGTACAACGCAACAATTACATTACGGTTGTCCAGAAAAACTGGCCATGCGTTCCGTGTAACCAGGAGACTTGTCGGATAAGCTCGCGGAGCGAAATTGAATGTTTGGCCGAATTGACGGCGGAAGAAGTATATGAAGAACTTAGCAGCCTGATTAAAAAACATGCGATGCATTAGCAACAAGCTCAAGGGCTCCAGAAATTTCTATCCTATGATTAAAAGCCATGTCGTCAGATTCTTGACCGCAGATGAAGTATCTATTTTTTCCATTTCGGGAACATTGATCTTTTGCTCGCTTTTAATTTTTTTCCGTGAAATAAAATTTTTTGTTGAGCCGCGAATCTGGGCTGAAGAGGGCTCAATCTACATTCAGTCTTTTATAGATAATGGCTTTGAGAGTTTTTTCTTCCCGCATTTGGGCTACTACTCTTTCCTGAATAAATTAATTATCAATTTTGGTTTGCAAATTGGCGGCATAAAAAATATTGCGTTCGTTACAACATACTCATCGTTCATATGGATGCTAATAGTCATTTTGATGCCGTTCTGGATTAAATCCAGGTACTGGGAATTAAACTATCAAAAATTGGCGCTCATCACTTTCAGTCTCATTATTAGCCCGGGTGAGATTTGGCTGAATACGATCAATCTTCAGTTCTTCTGCACCTTGGCCTGCATTTATTTAATACTTTCCGAACCTGAAAAGCTAAGTCTTTCGAATTATTTTCTGGCCAGTTTTATTTTCGTTATATCCATGTTAACCGGTATAACCTCGGTTATTCTAATTCCATTTTTCTTCCGGAGAATGAGAAACGGCAGCGAATCGGAACGATTCAAGATATGGTTCTACCTGGCTTTCTTAGCCTTACTGATACAACTGGCAGCATTCTTTTTCTGTATCAATTATCAACATGAGAACCGTTTTAGTATATCGAACGTGGTGAATTTACCCCTATCCTTTCTGGGATTTTTTCGCTTTCCGGGCACCCTGGATTTTTTACCTCGCGCAATAAGTTCAATATTTTCTGTATTCTTTTTTCTTGGTGTCATGTCGGTAATAAGAAAGTCAAAGAAAAATTTATTATTGGTCTATCTGGCTATTTGGATTGCCTTTGTTTTTAGCGTATCGTCCCTGTCGATGAATGGCGGCGGAAGATACGTCTATGTGGTTGGCATGGTTACAATCATGCTTCTGCTAAATAGCCTTGGGGATCACACTACAAAAAAATTGTCCGCCTGCTTGTTATGTTTTATTTGCTTCAAATCTGTAGATTATTTTTATGGCAGCGCAATTTACCCCTATGATTGGAAGACTTACTCAAGTGAAGTATTGAGGCTTGATGGACGACCTGGTTTCATTGAGGTATTTCCTCAAAATGGCTCTGACAAAAAATGGGGGATTTGGCTCAAGTAACTCTTGAATTATTTTTGAGCTGAACTCCGTTGACACATCGATTACAGAACTATTAAAGTACAAAACCAATCGTTGGATAGCTCATATTCGGCACAAACAAGTTTTAAATCCAATGAGGAGACGTTTTTGCCACACTCAATGAATCAACCTTGTATCCCGTATGTGTTTTGTTCGGATCCAAATTATCTCGACATAACTCTTGTCGCGATGCGCTCTCTGGCGATATCGAACCCGGTAGATCTGACATGCTTTCTGGTCACAACCGAACCCATGGGCGAGCTACATCTCAATCAATTTCAAGCCCTCTCCAAGGCTTATAACTTCAATCTTACTTTGAAGATTTCCGAAAATAACTTCCTGAGTTCGCTACCGGTCACTGCCCACATAACATATGCCACCTATTTGAAGACCACTCTTCCAGAAATGTTTCCGGAATTTGACCGGCTTATTTATCTGGATTCGGACATAATTGTTACGAAAGATATTGGGAAATTAAAAACCATCAATTTAGCCGAGAATCTTGTTGCCGCCGTCCCAGAACACATCCCCGAGAGAATGAGAACACTCGAGATTCAGAATTATTTTAATGCCGGGGTTCTTGTATTTAATGCAAAGAAATGGCGTGAAAATGACACCCTGAAAAAAATCGCGCTCTTCTCACAAGAAGACCCTGCAAGAATTTGCTATGCCGATCAGTGCGCCCTGAATAAAGTCGTCAATGGATATATACAGCCGATTGACCCAACCTATAACTACCTTCTGAATGCGCGTGCGCCTATTCCGCGCAATTTGTTTGATGATATTAAAATATTCCATTTCAATGGCAGGCTGAAACCTTGGCACGAAAAGAGCCCGCGATTTCATAGGAGATTATGGAATTATTATGGTATTGACAGGGCTGAGCCAATTACCAAGGACTTGATGTTTCCGTGGCCAAGAATTTCTGCTAATGGCCTCGCCGGATATCTGCTCCGTACTTTTAACTGAACAGCACCCGCCCAGGCCTGTTAAAGGGCGAAAACCTATGGATCCCAATATTGAAAATCCCTTTATGGAAAATCCGGCATCGGAAGATAATGCACTACCCGCGCTAATTTTAATTTGCGTAACCTTCTTTTATGCCGAAAACCGCCTTCAGTATCTGAATCTTATCAGCGATTATTTTGGCGAGCTTGGCAAAAGGGTAGTTGTAGTCATAGTCACCAATACCAGAAACCCGGATCAAATCCAAAAGATTCAAATGACCGTCGGCAACAAAGGATATACCTATGAAATTGTTTCACCAACCCTGATGGGGCATCCATACTTACTAACCTGGTCCCATTTTGATGTAATCAGGACATATTCGCGGGATCAATCTATTACGCTCTTCCTTTACCTTGAGGACGACATCTGCATTAAGAAAGAAAATATTCTCTATTGGATCAAAGGTCGGGAGATACTCAAACCTCTCGGTTTGATTCCTTCCTTCTTGAGGTATGAGCGTAAAATGGGTGATGAAAATCTGTACAGCACAGATATAAGAAGAGCAATAAATCCATTTCGCATACCCCGTGTAAACATCTCAGACACTTACGCATACATGAATCTCCGGGATCCATACCAAGGAATGTATATTCTTGACCAAGAACTTATGTTGGAGCATTTGCACGGCCCCGCATCAAATCCGGATTTTGCGAAGTGTAAGTGGGGAATCCGAGAAAAAGCAGCGCAAGGAGTTACCTTTCTGAATGTCCCGAAAGGCTTTACTTCTCGCAATTTAATTGGGTACAAGATAGCCGAACAGAAAATTGACGAGCACTGTCTTATCCATCACACCGCTAACAATTTCGCAAATAATCCTGATACGGATTTTGGGAAGATTCCGGTAACACAGTTAGTCAGTCGCGCGTACTCAACCCGAAAACCAATATTTCGCCTTGGCCCATCGGTAGTCAATCTGCCAAGCCAAAATTAGCGATGCCCATTTTGTGTAAATCCGGTTCATATGGGCATAATTTATAATCACAAGACTATAGGGAGAGTTTATGAATACCAAACACCTTGATCTGGGTTGCGGCGCCAAGCCGCGAAATCCCTATAAGCAGGATGAAATCTGGGGTATTGATATCAGCCGGGAAGTTCTTCCACTGGGCAATATAAAGCTGGCTGATCTGTCTTTTGAAAAAATACCGTTTGAAGCCAATTCCTTCGACTCAGTTTCTGCCTATGACTTTCTTGAGCATGTTCCCCGTGCCCTCGCATCTGCAAGTGAGAACAATATACGTTTCCCCTTCATAGAGCTAATGAATGAAGTTTGGCGTGTATTGAAGCCCGGCGGGCTTCTATACGCCGTTACGCCAGCCTATCCGCGGCAAGAGGCTTTTGTTGATCCTACGCATGTCAATGTAATAACTGAGAACACGCATATATATTTTACCGAACCGCACCTGATGGCAAAGATGTATGGATTTGTTGGTCATTTCAAAGTTCGGCGAACTGAATGGATACGCCCAATATATGATTTTGAGCGGGAACCGGACAAGCCAACTTTATCTTACCGCTTTAAAAAATTCAAAAATCGCATCAAGCGCAGGAATACGCACTTTTTATGGGAGTTTGAGGCCATCAAGCCATGAAAAGGCTGCTTTGTTACGCGCATTTTGATGGCGAGGGTCAAGTCAAGCCGTTTGTTAAGCATACGCTAAATGCAATGCAAACACATTGTACGACAACGATTTTTGCGTCTAACTCGCCCGTTCTAGAAGGTGACCGGGTTGAATTACTGACTGTTTGTTCCGATGTTCTGATCAACAGTAACACCGGCTTTGATTTTTATATGTGGAAATTGGCTATGGAAAAGGCCGATCTTTCTTCATACGATGAAGTTGTGCTCATGAATTCGAGCATTTATGGCCCCGTTTCGGATATCGGTATTGTCTTTTCAGCGATGGAAAACCTGGCTTGTGATTTCTGGGGAATTACCGAGTGTTTTCTGATCCAGCCGCATATTCAGAGCTACTTTCTGGTGTTTCGACGACAGGTATTTGAGTCGCAGGCATTCCAGAATTTCTGGAATGGCGTATTACCCTTTGTAAACAAATTTCAGGTCATTCAGAGTTATGAGGTTGGCTTGACTCAATGGCTGCTGGAATCCGGGTTCAGGCCCGGAGTCTACTGCTCATTTGAGAAACTTGATCGTTATTGTCAAGCCAGTGGAAAAAAACTGCGCAAGGATGACAATACGACTCTGCAATATGCCCTTGAGTTGTTGAATTGCGGAAATCCTTTTCTCAAACGGGATGCAGTTCGCAACCGGCGGGTCAACATGGAACAGGTGATTCCCTATCTGCGTCACTGTTCCTACCCGATCGCACTCATCAATGAACAAGTTCTGTCCCCCGAGATACATTGCCCCTTATGCGGGTCTGTGGGTACGATATATCGCAAGGGGATAAAGGATTTCATATGGATGCACAATATTCAGCGTTACGACTATTACAGATGCAAGTCCTCCGATTGTGGAGTTGTTTGGCTTGGCAGTAATGCCATTAGGCGTTTTCCTATCGTTGCCAGTCCGGAGCAACAAACGACATTGCCCCCTGCAAAAGTGGCATTCCCTCCTGAACTGACGCAAGCCGACTCCGCCAATATATTGGTGATTGGTTGCGACAATGATATTACTTGGCATCGGGCCTACAGTGCCGGGCAGGAAGTTTCCCTTCACACACGCCGCATTTTTGAAGCGCATATCGAATCCAGCGCAGACACCTTATCTCCCGGCATCCACTCTGGCGAGAAGCGGTATGACAGCATTCTGATTACGAGTGGGCTTGAAATGTCTGCAGCCCCCCTGACAAATCTTGCCGAATATTTCATTCTGCTGAAGCCCGGCGGACTATTGTATTTACAAACCTCCAATATACAATCCCCTTTAAGCTTGTTGTTTCAACGATCCTGGTATGGTCTAAACGCTCCCCGGAATAAGATATTTTTCAATCGCAAGGCGCTGGTGAAAGCGTTATCGGGATGCGGATTTATCGATATAAAAGTTTCGACCAATATAGCCCGAACAGCGGAATATGCGTGGCACAGCATCAACATTGTGCGCAACAAATGGACTAGTTCGCGTTTTGCGGTTCCACCTGACCGAGGTTACCTGAATATTCTGCAATGGTGTGCGAGGATAGTTAATTTTATCTCCGGGGGGAAGTGCGGCGAAACACTCATCGGGATTGCGAGAAAATCGAATTGAAGCATGGCTCATTTTACTTATCTGAAATATTGGAGTGAGCCATGAGCCTGAATAATGGAATTCCTATTCACGCGTCGGTGCTATTGCTGACCTACAATCAAAAGCAATTTGTTCAGGAGTCTTTGCAAAGCCTGCTCGACCAGGATTACGAGGACCTTGAGATTGTTGTATCGGACGATAACTCCGAGGACGGCACCTGGGAAATGCTTGTTGAAATAGCAAAGCAATACTACGGATCAAAAAAGATTATATTGCACCGCAACGCCAATAATCTTGGAGTAGTTGGCAATTACTATAAGGCATTCAGTCTTTCTTCCGGTGAGTTGTTGTTTACCGCTGCAGGTGATGACATTTCGTTGCCCGGCCGTTGTCGTGAGTGTATTCAGTTGTGGCTGCAATGCGATAAACGACCGGATTTGATTGCGGCAGACGGGTACGATATGTTGTCTGATGGAAACATTATCGGCATCAAAGCAACCGATGACTTACAAAGTTGGAACATCAAAAAGTGGAGTAAGAAGCGGCCTTACATGTTCGGGGCTAGTCACATGATGACACGCAAATTGCTCGCGCTTAGAACCTTAAATCCCGCACTGCCCGTGGAAGATCAGAATTTAATTATTCGGGCATTCATGATGGGGGGGGCTATCCGCTGTGCATTGCCGCTCGTCAAGCATCGGCGCGGTGGCATTTCTCAGGCGCGACGCCTCTGGACCTATCTGGAAAAAAAGGCTCGCCTCATCAAATCGTCGCATGAGGCATTATTGGAGCGTGACGAAATTCTGCTCGATGCGGCGTGTCTGGGGCTGGATATAGCTTGGGCAGTAGAAGAAAGTTTGCATTCCAACACATACGCTTTGCGGGTTTTACAGGCCGACAGCACACTTCAAATGTTCAAGTATTTCTTTAGTTCTAAAATGGTTTCATGGGGCAAACGGATCAAGTTCTTGAGCTTTGCCTCAATGCCAGGTTGGCATGCGACTATTTTGAATCTCAAGAGAACTTTTCGCGCACAGTAAAGCTTGCTAAATTTTGCCTAGTCGGCCGAGAATGCCAAATGCAAAAAGCCATTACTTCAGTTACAACAACATTTATAGCTGGAACCACCTTAGTTGAGGCGCTGAAAAGTATACGCAAAAGGCTTAAGCGACTAGTAATATTCTCAATAAGAAGGCGAGGAGGAAGGTATATTCAACTGTCGCCATCTGTTTTTACTCGCCAGTTTTTATTTGACAGAAAACAACAGAAACTGTTGGATATTGAAATACGTAACAGCGTAGACGCTGTAACTCTGTCACAAATTTTTTTCAGCGAGCACTACTCGCTTGAGAAGCTTACAAGATATAGCGCAGTAAGTGCATTTTACAATCACACGATCCAATCCGGGAAGCTGCCTTTAATTATTGATTGTGGCGGAAACATTGGTTTAGCGTCACGATATTTTTCAGAAAACTATCCGCAATCCTGGATACTCTGCATTGAGCCAGATCCTGCAAATGTGATCCAGGCAAAAAGGAACAACACATCGAATATTGTATTTCTTCAAAATGCGATTGGGAGCGAAATGAAACGTGGAACGATTATTGACCCCGGACTGGGAAATAACTCGTACCGCATAAGTTGCGAGGGTGATGGAAACATAGGCATTATTTCTGTCAATGATCTACTTGAAAAATACAGCTCATATGTTCCATATATTATCAAGATTGACATTGAGGGATTCGAGTCTGAGCTTTTTTCGAAAAATATAGAATGGGTAGAAAAATTTCCCTTGCTAATTATTGAGCTTCACGATTGGATGTTCCCAAAAAGCAGCAACTCGAAAAACTTTCTTAAAGCTATCTCCGCGTTAGACAGAGATTTTGTATATTACGGTGAAAACATCTTCAGTATTTCAAATACGCTAATCTGAACTTTATCTTCTGTCCCAAAACCGGGTAGGAGAAGTAGAAGATCTGGATATTAATCCAGCAAGGGAATGCTTAATTAATATGGACAAAATTCTAATCACTGGGGGAGCTGGTTACATAGGCTCACATACATCAAAATTGTTGGCTAACGCCGGGTATGAACCCGTCTGTTATGACAACCTCTGCACAGGCCATGCTGATTTCGTGAAATGGGGGCCTTTGGAAATTGGTGACTTGCATGACACCCCCAGGATGACTCAAATTCTAAAGTTCTATAAACCCGCTGCCGTCATTCATTTTGCTGCAAGTGCCTATATTGGCGAATCTGTAGTCAATCCGTTTAAATACTATAAGAATAATGTGGGAGGGACATTGTCCCTGCTCGAAGCGATGCGAAATGCCGGGATAAATAATATTGTCTTTTCGAGCAGCTGTGCAACTTACGGTGTTATCACAGACCTGATCAATGAAGCTTGCCCGCAACACCCTATTAACCCTTATGGGCGTAGCAAGCTAATGATTGAGCAGGTGCTGGGAGATCTTGCTGATAGAAATGAAATTAACCAAATTCTCTTCGCTATTTCAATGCGGCAGGAGCTGACATTGACGGAGAAATTGGTGAGAAACATGATCCTGAAACCCATCTGATTCCTTTAGCCATACGTTCAGCTTTGGGCGGGGCCGCGCTCAGCATCTTCGGAAAGGATTTCCCGACAACGGATGGCACTCCAGTCAGAGATTATATTCATGTTGAGGACCTTGGCCGGGCGCATATTCTTGCCTTGCAGCACCTTATCGCCGGAGGGAAATCGGATTTTATTAATCTGGGTACTGGCAAAGGTAATTCCGTAAGAGAAATTATTAATTCGCTGAAAGAGCTGGATATGGCAGTAAATGCAATAGATGCACCGCGACGAGAGGGTGATCCTGCATTTTTGGTTGCTGATGCTACTAAAGCGAATCAGCTACTTAACTGGAAACCAAAATATATGGATATCAAGGAAACGTTGAAATCAGCCATAGTTTGGCATGTTAAAAATGGCTAATCGACTCTTGGGCCGGTGTTAACCCAACTGAATTATGGATTGGCAAACTGAATCCGATGCAATTGGGCATACACTCCGCCTTTGGCCAGCAACTCATGATGCGTGCCGGTCTCAACAATCTCGCCCTTTTGCAGAACAACGATCCGATCGGCCTTTTCGATTGTAGACAAACGGTGTGCGATAACTAACGAGGTTCTGCCCTGCATCAAGGTTTCCAAGGCGGCTTGTACATATCGCTCGGATTCGCTATCCAGAGCAGAGGTAGCCTCATCCAAAATGAGGATAGGTGCATTTTTGAGTATGGCACGCGCAATGGCGATGCGCTGGCGCTGCCCGCCGGAAAGTTTAACCCCCCGTTCGCCCACCAGTGTATTTAGACCTTCCGGCATCTCGCGTATGAATTCCATGGCATGGGCAGCCAGTGCGGCCGCAATGATTTCGGATTCGGGTACTTCACGCATTTGACCGTAGGCAATATTGGCCGCAATGGTGTCGTTGAACAACACCACTTCCTGACTCACCAACGCGATGTTGCCACGCAAACTGGCCAGAGTAAGATCGGCGAGATCATGTCCATCCAGCGTAATGCGCCCGGATGTCGGCAGATAAAATCGCGGAACCAGATTGGCCAGTGTGCTTTTACCACCGCCGGATGCACCTACCAGAGCGACCGCTTGCCCCACCGGGATTTCCAGATTTATGTCGCGCAACGCCAGTTTGTTGTCTTTGTTGTAAGACAAACTGACCTGCTCAAATTTAATCAGCCCCTGGGCGCGTCCCAGCGTTACCTTACCGGAGTTGACCTCGCCGGGCGTATCGAGCAATTCAAATACGCTTTCGGAAGCCGCCAACCCCCTTTGCAAAAATTCGCTCACGCCGGTGATGCGCTTAATCGGTGCGGTGAGCATGAGCATCGCCGCAATAAACGAAAGAAAGCCACCTACCGTGGTTTCATCGCTGCGCGATTGTTCGGTGGCAAGATAAACAATCACCGACAACGCCGCGGCCGCAATCATCTGCACGAGCGGCACATTGATCGAAGCTGCCATAGCCTGCTTCATCGTGTGGCGGCGTACCCAGTTGGCCTGATCGCTAAACCGGTCGATTTCGTATTGCTGTCCGCCAAATAGTTTGACCACTTTGTGCGCGGCAACGCTTTCCTCGATTACCTGGGTAATATCGCCCATCGCCTTTTGCGAATCCCGGCTCGCGTTGCGCAAACGGCCATTGATAAATTTGAGTATCACCGAAATGATAGGCAGCATAATCAGGCTGAGTAAAGTTAGCTTCCAGTTTAAATAGAACAGCCAGCCCAGAAGCCCGACGATCATGATGGAATCCTTGACAGAGACTGTCACCACGCTGGTAGCGGCGGCAGTCACCTGGGTCACATCAAAGGTCAGCTTGGAAATGAGATTACCCGTGGCATGATCGTCGTAAAAAGGCGTGGGCAAAGTGAGCAGCTTCTTGAACATCAGTTCGCGCAGATCCATCACGACTTTGTTGCCGACCCAACCGATGGCGTAAGATCCGGCAAAGGTGGCAACGCCGCGCACAAAAAATATGGCCAAAATCAAAAAAGGCGCATATTTGATCACCGCATCATCCTTGTGCACAAAAGTGCCGTCCAGCATAGGTTTCAGCAGTGCGGGGAGCAAGGGCTCGGTTGCGGCTGCCACTGCCATACCGATGATGGATATTGCAAAAGTGCGCCAATAGGGTTTAACGTAACCGAGAAGGCGGAAATAGAGCTGGGTGCTGGATTGATTCATGGCGCGCACTTTAGCAGAAAATGTCTAGGCTGGCTGCTCCAGTGGGAAGGTAACTCTGGCTGTGAATTGGATTCCGTTTTTTGAATATTTGCCGATACCGGGCAAAATCTAACTTCCCGCTTCTGCCAAAACGGATGAAGCACATGAAGCGGACTGGTTTCGTTACAATAGCCGAGTATTCTTGCCACCCCAATATACGTGACCGATCCCGCCGCTTCCAATTTGAGCATTGCCATTGTCCGCTTCTCTGCCTTGGGTGACGTAGTCATGGTGGCCGCAGCTGTTCGCGCTTTGCAACAGTGCTTCCCCGATGCCAAGATTTCCTGGATCACCAGCCCTCTGGCTCATTCCCTGTTGAGTGGAATGGAAGGAATAAAGTTCGAGGTAATGGAAAAACCAAATTCTCTGGCTCACTACCGGACGATTTACCGCGCTTTCCGCATGCAACATTTTGACGTTGTCTTCGCGTTGCAGGCCAATTTACGTATCAACTTGCTGTATCCCGCGTTTCAGGCTCCGGTCAAAATCGGTTTTGACCGCACGCGGGCCCGCGAAGGTCAGTGGCTATTCACCAATCGGCGCATCCCTTTTCGTGACTCTCACTTGGTAGACAGCTTTCTCGCCTTCGCCGAAACACTGACCGGCCGTTCGGTTCCGGCAATTTGGGGCTTGCCTGTAGGCGAATCCGACCTGCAATGGGCACGCGAACAACTGCGCACGCTGCCCAAACCCTGGGTGGCGATTCACCCTCACGCCAGCAAGACCGAGCGCAGTTGGCTTCCGCAGCGTTATGCGGAAGTCATTGCACAATCCTGTTCCCGCTGGCAATGCAGCATTCTGTTGACCGGCGGCAACGCACCGGAAGAGCTTTCACTGTGCGAACAGCTCACCCAACACGCCCACGGACACATATCGAATCTTTGCGGGAAAACCACCCCCAAACAACTTGCTGCATTATTGGGCCAGGTTGATGTGTTAATTGCACCCGACACGGGCGCGGTGCATATTGCCCGGTCGATGTCCACTCCCGTCATCGGGCTCTATGCCGTCGCTTCGCCCAAATTGACCGGACCTTATCAACAATTGGAATATTGCGTGGACCGGCATCCGCAGGCAGTGCAAAAATATCTGGGTAAAAACCCGGAACACTTGCCCTGGAACACGCGGGTACATCATCCGGACGCGATGTCCCTGATCACGGTTGACGATGTGATGCAGCAGTTGGAAAGAGTTTTGGAGCGCGACAAATGAGTAAGTATTTCGACTCCCGCCCGGTCTATACCCTGTTTCTGTGGCTGATGCTTCCCTATGTTTTTTTCCACCTGTTATGGCGCGCGCGCAAGCAGCCCGAATATCTCAACCACATTGCCGAGCGCTTTGGCTTCTATAAACTCCACAGCGACAAACCGGTAATATGGTTGCACACCGTGTCGGTCGGTGAAACACGCGCGGCAGCCAGCCTGGTGAGGCGCCTGCAGCAAATTTATCCCGGGCATCAACTGTTGCTTACCCATACCACGCCTACCGGGCGAGAAACCGGCGAGCAACTTTATGGCAATGGCGTGATGCGGGTATATTTACCCTACGACTATCCGTTCGCCGTGCGTCGTTTTCTGAGTCATTTTCGCCCCTGTGCCGGAGTATTGCTGGAAACCGAAATCTGGTTCAACCTGATCCATATTTGTCATACAGATAAAATTCCGTTGTTACTACTGAATGCGCGTCTGTCTGGAAAATCCGCTGCACGCTACGCGCGATATCCGAACTTGGTTAGAACAGGATTGACCGAATTGGATATCATCGCCGCACAAAGCCAGGAAGATGCGGCGCGTTTGATGGCCCTGGGCAGCAATCATGTGTCCGTGATGGGCAATCTCAAATTTGATATTGGACCTCCCCCCGCCATGCTGGAATTGGGTCAGCAATTGCGCGCACTGTTTGGCGTAGACAGAAAAATATTTCTGGCTGCCAGCACACGGGAGGGTGAAGAAGCGCTGTTGCTGGATGCGCTTAAGCCGTTACAAATTTCCGGTCTGCTCACGGTGATTGTGCCGCGTCATCCGCAGCGCTTTGCCGAAGTCGAGGCGCTGCTTGTCCGGTACGGATATCGTTTTCAACGCAGAAGCGATAAGCGCCCGATTAACGAAGACACCCAAGTGGTGCTGGGTGACAGCATGGGGGAAATGTTCGCCTACTATGCGTCCTGCGACGTCGCATTTATCGGCGGGAGTTTACTGCCGTTTGGAGGACAAAATCTTATTGAAGCATGCGCCGTAGGCAAGCCGGTACTCATCGGCCCCCACACTTACAACTTTGCGCAGGCAACCCAACTTGCTATTGCCGGCCGGGCTGCCGTGCAGGTGCCGGATGCAGCGGGTCTTGTGCAGACCCTGTACAATTTGATTTCCCTGCCCGGCAGAAGAGCAGAGATGGGACAGGCCGGTCTCGGTTTTGTAAGCGTCAATCAAGGTGCGACGGAGCGCGCGTTGGCCCATATCAAACGATTGCTGTAATTTGGAGTAAAATCACGCACCATGAAAAAAATCCTCGTCACCGGCGGAGCCGGATTTATCGGCTCTGCGGTCATACGCCAATTCATCGCGGAAACCTCTGCCTCAGTCATCAACGTTGACAAGCTGACCTACGCCGGCAATCTCCAATCCTTGGTTTCGGTTGCAGATAATCCGCGCTATTGTTTTGAGCAAGTCGATATTTGCGATGCTGCCGGGGTGGCCCGGCTGTTCCGCGAGCATCAGCCCGATGCGGTAATGCATCTGGCTGCCGAATCCCACGTTGACCGCTCCATCACCGGCCCCGCCGCTTTTATCGAAACCAATATTGTCGGGACTTACACCTTACTGGCTGCGGCACGGGAATATTGGAGCAATTTGCCGAATGATCGCAAGGAGGCCTTCCGCTTCCACCACATTTCCACCGACGAAGTGTATGGCAGTTTGGGCGATACCGGTTTTTTTACCGAAACCACGGCTTACCAACCCAATTCGCCCTACTCGGCAAGCAAAGCCTCTTCGGATCATCTGGTACGCGCGTGGCATCACACCTACGGTTTCCCATCGCTCACCACCAATTGTTCAAACAACTACGGCCCGTATCATTTTCCCGAGAAACTTATTCCGCTGATCATTCTAAATGCGGTGAACGGCAAGCCCTTACCTATTTATGGCAAGGGAGATAATATCCGTGACTGGCTGTATGTGGATGATCATGCACGCGCCTTGCGCTTGGTATTAGAAAAGGGTCAAGCGGGTGAAACTTACAACATTGGCGGCTGGAATGAAAAAACCAATCTGGAAGTCGTCCATGCTGTTTGTTCCATCCTCGACGAACTGCACCCGCAGGGTTCGCCGCATGCGTCACTGATAACTTATGTGCAGGACAGACCCGGCCATGATCGCCGCTACGCGATTGATGCGGATAAAATCGCCCGCGAGCTCGGCTGGAAACCGCTGGAAACGTTCGAAACAGGACTGCGCAAGACCGTTGAATGGTATCTTGGCAATACCGACTGGGTGAAGGGTGTAGTCAGCGGTGAATACCAGAATTGGATCAAACAAAACTACGGCGACAGGAAATCATCATGAAAGGCATCATCCTCGCAGGCGGCTCCGGAACGCGGCTGTATCCGATTACCCAAACCATTTCCAAGCAGTTGCTGCCGATCTATGACAAGCCGATGATTTATTATCCTTTGTCCGCGCTGATGTTGGCAGGGATACGCGATATACTAATAATCTCCACGCCCCAGGATACTCCCCGCTTCGAACAACTGCTGGGAGATGGTTCGCAATGGGGAATGAATTTTAGCTATGCCGTACAGCCCTCTCCTGACGGCCTTGCGCAGGCATTCATCATAGGCGAAAATTTTATTGGAAACGATGCCTGCGCCATGGTGCTGGGCGATAATATTTTCTATGGACACGGCTTTGAAAAGCTTCTTTCCGCTGCGGCGAATAAAACCAGCGGCAGCACGGTGTTTGCCTATCGCGTGCAAGATCCGGAACGCTATGGCGTGGTTGAATTCAATGCACAGGGACATGCTATCAGTCTCGAAGAAAAACCCGTGCAACCCAAATCCAGCTACGCGGTAACGGGACTTTATTTTTATGACAACCAGGTGGTCGATATCGCCAAGTCGATCAAGCCTTCTGCGCGCGGCGAGTTGGAAATCACCACCGTCAACCAGCGCTATCTGGAAATGGACATGCTGGATGTACAAGTCATGCAGCGCGGATTTGCCTGGTTGGATACCGGCACCCACGAATCGCTGCTGGAAGCCTCCATGTTTATCCAGACACTGGAAAAACGCCAGGGCCTGAAGATCGCCTGCCCGGAGGAAATTGCCTATCGTCAGGGTTACATCAAAGCGGAACAACTGGAGAAATTGGCTGCCCCTCTTTCAAAAAATGGTTACGGGCAATATCTTTTCGGCATCCTGAATGAAAGAGTTTTTTAATGCACGCCGTCCAGACCCGAATACCCGATTTGCTGATTATCGAACCCAAGGTCTTTGGTGACACACGGGGTTTCTTTTTCGAAAGTTTCAACCAGCGGGTGTTTGAGCAAATTTCCGGGAAAGTGGGATATTTTGTACAGGACAACCATTCCCGTTCTGCCCGGAATGTGCTGCGCGGCCTGCATTATCAAATCAAACAGCCGCAGGGAAAGCTGGTTCGTGTGGTGGAAGGAGAGGTATTGGATGTCGCCGTGGATATTCGTAAATCTTCCCCCACTTTTGGACAATGGGACGGGGTGATACTTTCCGCAGAGAACAAGCGCATGCTGTGGATACCCGAAGGTTTTGCCCACGGCTTTGTCGTGCTGAGCGACCATGCGGAGTTTCTGTACAAGACTACCGATTATTGGGCCCCGGAACATGAACGCTCGATTCTGTGGAATGATCCGGACTTGGCCATTGATTGGCAGTTAAACGGCAACACTCCTTTGCTATCCAAAAAGGATCAGGAGGCCAAGCTTTTTCGCGAAGCCGAACTTTTCCCGTGAAAATTTTACTGCTGGGCAAAAACGGGCAAGTCGGCAGCGCGTTGCAATCTTCCCTCGCCGACCTGGGCGAATTAACGGCATGGGATAGGTCTGACCTTGATTTATCGGTGCCGGATTCAATCCGCGAATCGGTTCGTCGCGCGCGTCCCGACATTATCGTCAATGCCGCCGCCTATACTGCCGTGGATAGGGCCGAGACCGAGTCCGATCTGGCCATGGCAATCAATGGGGCAGCTGTCGGAATCATGGCAGAAGAAGCCAGCCGGTTGAATGCCCTGCTTGTGCATTTTTCCACCGATTATGTGTTCGACGGGTCGAAATTTTCACCCTATACCGAATCGGACACGACTCATCCTCTCAACGTTTATGGACGCACCAAGCTGGCCGGGGAGCAGGCAATCTGTGACCATGCTGCGCGTCATTTGATATTTCGCACCACGTGGGTATATGACGCGCACGGCAAAAATTTTTTGAACACCCTAAAGCGCGTGGGTGCCCAGCGTCCCGAACTCGCCATAGTTGATGATCAGATTGGTGCGCCGACTTGGAGCCGGGAGATTGCTTCAGCCACCGCGCAAATCATCCCGCACTTTCTGGATTGCCAGGACCAAAAGCAGATCAGTGGAATCTATCATCTCACTGCACAAGGCCAGACTTCGTGGTTTGATTTTGCCCGGGCTGCGGCGGAGTTTGGTTTGTTTTCCGGCCTGGAGCATCCGCCCGCTTTGCGTGCCATTCCTGGCAGTGACTACCCCACCCCGGCCCAGCGACCGATGTATTCGGTGCTATCGAACGAAAAATTGCAGAAGCAGTTTGGCATTCAATTGCCCGACTGGAAGGTTTCGCTGCGCGAGTGTTTGAATAACTAATTCCGTTTCTATTTCAATTCCGCAAGCATTAGGTAGGGTGCATTTCATGCACCATGGTGCGCTGAGCGCACCCTACGATATATTCCATTTCCATTTCACTATTGAAATGGAATAACCCCCAAAGCTGTAGCCTGGATGAAACGAAGTGGAATCCGGGGAGTTCGGAGCATACATTCCTGGATTACACTTCGTTTCATCCAGGCTACGAGGGGTTGGAATTTTGAGATACTCATCCGGCTACCGTACCCAGTCTGACCTCAGTACAGCGCCTGATTAATCCGCGCAATATCTTCTTCGACCAGCGTACCCGCTGCCGCCTTCAGTTGAAGTTGGCTGATCAGATAATTGTATTCGGCCTGGTATAAATCTCGGCGGGTAGAGTAAAGCTGTTGTTGGGCATTCAGCACGTCGAGGTTGGTGCGCACCCCCACTTCCTGGCCCAACTTGCTCGCTTCCAGCAAACTTTCGCTGGACTTCAAAGCCTGTTGCAATGCTTTCACTTGTTCAATCCCATCCACCACGCCTAAATAAGCCTGGCGTGTTTGCAAGGCCACCGTGCGGCGCGTATTTTCCAGATCTTCTTTGCTTCGGTCGTGGTTGGCCTCGGCTTCACGCAGTTTGGACTGAATCGCCCCGCCTTGATACAGAGGCAGATTAAGTTGCACCCCGATCACCTTGCTATGTCCATCGCTCCCGAAGCCAAAGGCGCCGCCTCCTGTCGAGTTCTCGGCATAATTGGCAACCAGATCCACGGTCGGATAATGTCCGCCACGATTACGCGACACTTCTTTTGCGGCCAATTCCGCGCCGGCTTGCGCCACAATAACTTGCAGACTGCTCAATTGGGCTTGTTCCACCCATTTGTCGGCGTCGGCAGGCTGCGGCGGTTCCAGCTTGGGTTCCTTGCCCAAAGGATGCAATTCGGCCGGATTCGCGTTAATGATTTGCTGCAAGGTGCGCTTCTTTATTTCCAGATTGCTTAGTGCTGCAATCTCCTGGGAATGGGTGAGATCAAAGCGTGCTTGTGCCTCGTAGGTATCGGTAATGGTAGACGTTCCCACTTCGAAGTTGCGCTTGGCTTGCTCCAGTTGCTCGGTGATCGCGACTTTCTGCGCCTCTGCCAATTTGACGCTGTCCTGCGCAATCAGCACGTCGAAGTAGGCTTGCGCTACCCTAATAATCAAATTCTGTTCTGCCGCCTTGAACTGAGCCTCGGTTTGCGTAAGCTGCAACTCCGCTTCCGTGTACGCCACCCAGTTTAGCCGGCGAAACAACGGTTGTACCAGGCTCACGCCATAGCCATTGCTGTTGAATTGGGTCGAGCCGGAGGGCAGCGCAAGGGTTGCGCCACCGGGAAGCGCAAGCGCGCCACGATACTGGCTCCAATTGTCGTTATAGGTGGTATTGGCGCTCAGGTTTACGCTGGGCAATAGCAGGGAGCGGCCCTGCGGCAGTTTCTCCAATCCCGCGCGCTGTGCGGCACGGGCCGAAGCAAAGACCGCATCCTGCGTCTGGGCTGCATGGTAGGTTTCGAGTAAATCAGCTGCTCCGGCAACTGGAGCCGCACAGAATGCGAGTACGAAAACGATGAATTTAGTAGTCATATATGGCTGCGTCATATATTAGCAAACTCTAATGCTATACGCATGGGCGATTAATTTCAAGTAAGGCCGTCAACAAAGCAAATTGCAGCATTCCCACTGTTGGAGCGGCCTCCCGCTACTATGCAGCTGACGCCTTAAGCAGTTTGTGTTCAGCCCCCGTAACCATCAAAAAACAAATCGCTCGGGTTGCAGCGCGTTCCGCAACGGCGCCGTCACGGTTTCAAACAGGGTAACGCTTTCAAACACACCGGATGCAACCCGGGTGATCAATTTGGCATGCATGGCCGGCGCATCCCCGACAATGGCAAATAATCGTCCGCCCGGTTTCAAACAATTTTGAAATGCTTCCGGCAACACCGGCACCGAGCCGGTCAAAACGATTACATCATATTCACCCGTCCAGCCTTGCGCCGCATCCCCTTGCACAAGCGTTACGTTATCGATGCGTTGTGCAGCCAGATTCTTTTCAGCAAAGGCGTGCAGTTCCGGCACAATTTCCACGCTCGTTACATGCTCCGCCAATTGGGCCATCAAGGCAGTCATGTACCCGCTGCCACTGCCGACTTCCAGCACCCGGTCTCTGGGTTTAAGTTTGACTGCCTGCAAAGCGCGCGCTTCCAGTTTGGGTTGCCACATTGAGGCTCCATGTCCCATCGGAATTTCAATATCCATGAAGGCCATGTCCCGACTGGCCATCAGCACGAACTGCTCACGTTTGACCTTGCCCAGCAAATCCAATACTTGAGAGTCCAGCACCTCCCAAGGACGAATTTGCTGCTCTATCATATTAAAGCGTGCCTGCTCCATTTTATTCATCTCCCTCTAGCTCCCAAATTATAGATCGGCCATTAATCAAGTTTTTTAGCGGCCATTTTATCTTGGTTAACCTTACTAACTGTCGCAGTATAACTCCACTAAACGATACCGGCCAGCTTGCTTTGATGGCTGCTTTACAGTACCTTGGCATCCTGCGTGGGGGTCTTCGCCCGTTTTGGGTCGAAGTGAGAAAAACCCTTTGAACCTGTACGGATAATGCCGTCGTAGGGAAGCGTCTCCGATGCTCCTTACTCTGATATTTTGGAGCATACAATGAATGCCAATCACGACCCCAAGTTTCTAAGCCAGGATGCACACGTTGATGCGGCTGCAATAAAGCCCTTGCCGAATTCGCGTAAAGTATATGTCGAAGGTTCACGGCCTGACATCCGGGTGCCGATGCGCGAAATATCGCAGGCCGATACACCCGCCGGAATGGGGGCTGAAAAAAATCCGCCGATCTATGTATACGACTGCTCCGGCCCCTACACCGACCCGACAGTCAAAATCGACATCCGCTCCGGTCTGCCCCCCATGCGCGAAGGCTGGATCACCGAGCGCAACGACACCGAGCAACTCAGCGCACCAAGTTCTGACTACGGCAAGCAGCGGCTGGCCGATCCGGAATTGTCCGAATTGCGCTTCAATCTGCAACGCGCGCCTCGCCGCGCGAAAGCGGGTGCTAACGTCACCCAGATGCACTATGCAAGGCTGGGCATCATTACACCGGAAATGGAATACATCGCGATCCGCGAAAACCAAAAGATCGAAGGTCTTTCCGAGCTTTTAAAAACCCAGCATCACGGTGAGCATTTCGGCGCAGCCATCCCGAAAATAATTACTCCGGAATTCGTGCGCGATGAAGTCGCCCGTGGGCGCGCCATCATTCCGGCCAACATCAACCACCCCGAAGTCGAGCCGATGATTATCGGTCGCAACTTTCTGGTGAAGATCAACGCCAACATCGGCAATTCCGCGCTGGGTTCGAGCATACAGGAAGAAGTCGAGAAGATGACCTGGGCGATCCGCTGGGGCGGCGACAACGTGATGGATCTTTCCACCGGCAAGCACATCCACGAAACGCGCGAATGGATCATCCGCAATTCGCCCGTGCCGATAGGCACCGTGCCAATTTATCAGGCGCTGGAAAAAGTGGATGGCAAAGCCGAAGACCTGACCTGGGAAATTTACCGTGACACGCTGATCGAGCAGGCCGAGCAGGGCGTGGACTACTTCACCATCCACGCCGGGGTGCTGCTGCGCTACATTCCGATGACAGCGAAGCGCCTGACCGGGATAGTCTCGCGCGGCGGTTCGATTATGGCGAAATGGTGTCTCGCGCACCACAAGGAAAGTTTCCTCTACACGAATTTCGAGGAAATCTGCGAAATCATGAAAGCTTACGACGTGGCGTTCAGCCTCGGCGACGGCCTGCGCCCCGGCTCGATCTACGATGCCAACGACGAAGCGCAATTGGGTGAACTCAAAACGCTGGGCGAACTCACGCAAGTAGCGTGGAAGCACGACGTGCAGACCATGATCGAAGGCCCCGGCCATGTGCCGATGCACATGATCAAAGAGAACATGGATTTACAACTCAAGTGGTGCCACGAAGCGCCGTTCTACACGCTCGGCCCCCTGACCATGGACATCGCCCCCGGCTACGACCACATCACCTCGGCAATAGGTGCCGCGATGATAGGCTGGTACGGTACCGCCATGCTGTGCTACGTCACGCCGAAAGAACATCTGGGCTTGCCGGACAAGGACGATGTAAAAGAAGGCATCATCACCTACAAGATCGCCGCCCACGCTGCCGACCTTGCCAAAGGCCATCCCGGCGCGCAGGTGCGCGACAACGCGCTGAGCAAGGCACGCTTCGAATTCCGTTGGGACGACCAGTTCAACCTCGGCCTCGACCCGGACAAAGCGCGCGAATTTCACGATGAAACCCTGCCCAAGGAATCGGCCAAAGTTGCACATTTTTGTTCCATGTGCGGCCCGCACTTCTGTTCGATGAAAATTACCCAGGACGTACGCGACTACGCGGCGACCCAGGGTGTTTCTGAGCAGGAAGCGCTGAAAAAAGGCATGGAACAAAAGTCGGTGGAATTTGTTAAACAGGGCGGGAGCATTTACCGTAGGACTTGAGGCAACACCACCTCGCCCCCACCTAGTCATGGGAAAAGTTGAACATTTCCCATAACCAGGTGGACAAAGTCTTGAAAACTTATCTAGCTCAATGGGATACCCGTAATCAATCCTATCTTTTTCGGATAATTTAACCAGAATCTCGCTCCAGCCATTTCTGCCACATCCCCCACATGGCCTTTTCAAAATGCCGGGCAAAGCGGGTTGCATCAAATAGCGGCGATACAAGTACCTGTGAACGTAATCCGGCCCGCAATAAAGCGAGCTTGGACAAATCAGATGCATGTTTCACCGCCAATGCGACATACTCCTCTTCATCTGCCGCTATCCAATCGGGCAAACCCGCGTTGTGTGCAATAGACTCCCCGACACGGGACAAAAAGCGGTCGCCCTTTTTGGTTATGAACGGCACCCCCATCCATAACCCTTCAAGAGTCGTCGTACAACCGGTATACGGAAACGGGTCGAGCGCAATATCGATTCGTTGATACGTGCGAAAATAGTCGGTCCGGTTGACAGCCCCCTCCAGAATCAAGCGATCCTCGCTAATTCCATATCTGGCATAACGTTGAATTATCGCTTCCCGCATCTTTGCGTCAGTGAGAAGTTTGCTGCGAAATAGCAATTTTGATCCGGGCACGGCTTTCAGAACTTTTGACCAAAGCGCAAGCGTAGCCTCGTTCATTTTCGCCAGATTGTTCAGGCAACCGAATGTGATATAGCCGGCTTGAAGGGCGGGAAGCGCTCCCGTATCCACTGAAACATCCGGCTCGGTGAGGCAAATATGACTTTCCGGAAAATGCCAGAATTTTTCAATGAAATGATACTCGTCCCGATTGGGCGCCACGTAAGGGTCGCCCAGAAAATAATCCATCTCCTCCAATCCGGTGCTGGCCAAAAAGCCCAGCCAGCCGACCTGAATGGGAGCGGGCTTCCAGGCAAATACCGGCAGGCGATTATGTTCGGTGTGTCCGGAAAGATCGAACAATATATGAACGCTGTCAATGTGTATTTGCCGGGCTGCAGATTCGTCACTCTGATCTGCAAGATTTCTCCATATATTAAAATATGGTTTGATGCGAGCAGTAAGCTCATCATCCCCATCAAAAGTCTGGTAAGCGATCAATTCAATAAGATTCGAATCTATCCGGGTCAATGTACTTTCCAGAAAGTAGCCCACGGGATGCTTCCTGAAGTCCCCTGAAACCAAACCAACACGCAAACGTATGGGATGTTGGGTGCATGTCCACTCTGTAAACCGTGAGACCACTTTACTTCGCGCCATCTTCCCAAACCGGCATGCATCCGCAAGATAATCTTGCGTAGATTTGTCACCATTGTAAAGATTCAAATACATCAAATTGTTATAGGCATAAACAAAGTCAGGCTTGATTTGCTGGGCACGCAGGAATGCCTCTTCTGCCTCCTGTAGTCGCCCCAGGTCTCCGATAGCCTTTCCCAGATTATTGTACGCATCAACCATATCAGGTTGGATCTGCAGAGCTTTTCTATAGCTATCTTCAGCATCTTGTAAGCGCCCCATCTTCCCCAGGAGGTTACCCAAGTTGTAATGTGCGTCCGCCCGATTTGGATTGTTTTTTACTGCTAGCAGATAGCTTTCTTCCGCTTCCACAAATATTCCTAATTTTTGGAGTACATTTCCAAGATTGTAGTGTGCATCCGACAATCTCGGATTAAGCCGCAAGGCATACCTAAAATTTGCGGAGGCATCATATGGTCTATCCGTATCAAAGAACACATTTCCAAGATTGATATACGCATCGGCATAGTCAGGGCTTAGTGAGATGGCTTTGTAAAAACTCAGGATTGAATCGTCGAACCGCTTCAATTTGTGTAGCGCATTCCCCCGGTTGTTGTACCCCTCGGCATATTCAGGATTGATTTGGAGCGCCTTATCCAGATATTTTGCCGCCTCGATATAGTTGCAGCTCTTATAACTGATTGTCCCCAGATTTAACCAGGACTCATATGAAACCGTATCCAATGCAAGTGCTTTTAAACTTTGTTCTTGGGCTTCCTCGAATTTTTCCAGTTTGATCAAGGTGGCCGATAAATTCGTCAGGACAGAAACCCTGTCAGGAATAATGTTTAATGCGTCACGAAACTTGATTTCTGCATCTGCATATTTTTCCTGCTCATAACAAAATAAGCCTTCCAAAAAAAGGGTTTTAGCCTGCTCAAATTTTTCCATTTTCAGTACTTTAATGGCACCAAGTTGATGGCAATCATAACTGAAACTGACTATAAAAATTCACAGGTGCAGCCCGCCGAACCGTTTCCCATTTTTAGAAAGGGAGGAACAACATTCTATTGAGTCGCCCATCAATTGATTAAAGTGGTCACTATGTTGTAGGTCGACCCTACAACATAGTTCAACTGAATTTCCCCCTGATTGTGCTTCATGCGTAACTCAAGCATATAAATCCTGTGACTTTTCCAATGTTGTTGCAAAAAAACCACACTTCCAACAGATTTACTTGCCCCGCATCCATCGCTGTGGATAATGCATCCCTGAGTTCCCTGCTTTGGGGGAATTTTCACTTAGGTCGTCGGCATAAGCTGGCTGCAAACCTGAAGACATATAACTAAATACTTTTAAGGAGTTTTACATGCAAAAGAAAATTATCGCTCTGGCTGTAGTTGCTGCTTTCTCCGCACCGGCATTTGCTGACACCACCGTTTACGGCCTGCTGGACGGCGCTGTTGCCAGCCTTTCCAACACCGGACAACGCAGCCAGACTCTGGCTCTTTCCGGCGGTTTGGCTTCTTCCCGTTTTGGCGTGAAGAGCGCTGAAGATCTGGGCGACGGCCTGACAGCTGTAGTAAATCTGGAATACTCGATTGACGGTCAAACCAACACCGGTGTAGGTGCAGGCGTAACAAGCGCTAACAGCACAACAGCAAACCGCCAGTCTCTGCTGGGCTTGGCTGGCAGCTTCGGTACCGTTGCTACCGGTTACCTGCAAACCGCCGGTAACGACTTCGCAATCAAGTTTGACCCGACAGCCGGTTCCGTAATCTCCCCGCTGCAAAATCTGACTGCAGCCAAGTTTTCAAGCAATGCTCTCGGAATTTCGGACTTCCTGATCGGTTCCAAGACACAAGCTACTCGTGCACCCCGCGCTATCGCTTACATCTCGCCTGACTTCAATGGCTTTAGCTTTGCTGTAAACTACGCGACTGCCATTACCCTGACCGTTCCAGGCACCGGCGGTTCGACGACTGTAGGCGCTGACTTGGGCAATCTGACCAAGGCTTCTTCCGCAGTTGATGGCAACATCTCCGCAACTTTGTTTGCAGCAAACTACACTGCCGGTCCTTTGGCTGTGGGCGGTGTTTATGCAACAACGGGCAATTTGACCTCTTCTCTGGATCTGAAAGAGTACGCCCTGGGCGCCTCTTATGATCTGGGCGTTGCCAAGGTGTACGGCACTTACCAATCTACCCATCTGAACGGCGCAGCCGGTGCAGCTGGCAACAACGACAAGATCTACTCTCTTAGCAGCGTAATTCCTGCCGGCGGAGCGGGTAATGTAGTTGTGAGCTATGCTCACGCTTCGATTGGTACAGACACTACCGGCAATAGCGATGCTAATTCCTATACCGCCGGCTTGCTGCACCCGCTGTCGAAGACAACCACAGCATACGTTGCCTACTCCCATGCCGGCAATGGCACTGGCAGTGCAGCTGTAAGCGTGGACAACAGCGCATTGGGTAACAACGGCGTTGGTTCGAATGGTACACAAACAGCTTCACTGGGCGCGAGCTCCAATGTAGTTGCTTTGGGTCTGCAAAAGAAGTTCTAATTGTTTGCTCTCCATGTGAGAGTATTTCAATCGAGAAGTTAAAACGGCCACCTTCGGGTGGCCGTTTTTTTGGGAAGCGGCTCCATCTCATAGAGTTAATGGGTTAGGAGTGGAACTAAATTGGAAACAATTTCGCCACTGGCTGGACTGTTCCATTGATGTACAGTTGTGGAGTAGGTGTCACCTTTTTACAGCATGGTACAATCGAAGCATGGCTAAATGGCAAGTTAAATCCTTATTAATATGTGTCTGTCAGCCTATTCAATATTACCTGCAATATGTTGATCACTATGTTTCCATTGCCATTTAATTTTATTCGTGCAATCGAAGAGCCCGACGAGGAACAACTAAGAAACGCAAGATTCTTGGTTGGCACAATGATGACTGCCAGTCATGCTCATTTAGGTGAGCGGCTTATCAATTCTTGTCAAAGTTTTTCACTTCCAATCGCACTTTTTGAAATACCAACGGTGCATTGCTCGATCAGTCCGATGGGATCAGAGGATCTTTCTTACACGAAAGCGAACTTTATTCATTTTCTTCTTGAACGCTACAGCAAACCCGTTGTTTATATTGATGTTGACTGCGAGATTCTAAAATACCCTGAACGCATTGATGCACTGCTTAACGATCATGTGGATTTCGCAATCTTCAATTGGCTGGCTGAAGAAGATACAGCGTCATTTAAACCGGTAGAAGTCGTATTAAAAGAAGCCGGGGGCGCTCGAGTAATTCGTGACCGCTTTTTCAAGTTCTCACATGCATTTAATTTTTATAGTACCTCTCAGCTTGTCTGCAGCGGTGCTGTGCAGTTCTATAACATCACTCCTGCTGCAAAGATTTTGTTAACTGCGTGGCATGAAATTATAGAAAGTTCACCGCATAGTGCTGACGATCACTGCCTGGACTTCGCCTTCAATAATCGCGAGGCCAATATTAAAGACATTAGTTTCGCATGGCTTGATAAAAGCTATGCCAGATATGCCTGGTGGATATACACAGAACCCGTTATCAACCACCCCGACTTCCCTGCAAGCGGTCATCAAACCGTTTCTATAGATCAACGCGGCTGGAAAAAACGGGTGTACCTTAATTTGACAGAGCAGCAAGCAACTCCTATGGTATTTCCATGCGACTGCCTGATTGATACGCTTGAAAAAACTCTCGTCCACATTCAAGATGGTCAACTCGTTCAATATGCCGCGTTCTCAACAAAGCTTTATCTTTAGCAGGTAAATAAATTAGCCAAGATACGCATATGAGAATTGGAAGAAATGATCAATGCCCTTGCGGCAGCGGAAAAAAATTCAAAAACTGTTGCCAGGATAAAGCGGGGTCTCGCTTAATCGCCCAGAGTGCTTCAGCGAAGAGACCTGCAACTGCCGATATGGCTCACCTTGGTACTTTGTTTAATGCCGCTCGCTACGCAGAACTTGAAATACTGGCACTCAAACTGATTCAGCAATATTCAGACTCAGGGTATGTCTGGAAGGCACTTGGAGCTTCCCTGCATATGCAGGGAAAAGATCCTTTGAACGCTTTGCAAAAGGCCGCTGCTCTTTTGCCGGATGATGTTGATGTACATTACAACTTGGGTTGCCAGTTCCTGAAATCGAGGCAACTGCCCGAAGCAGAGAAGGCTTTTCTGCGAACTTTGAAATTAAAGCCCGATTTTGCAATTGCCCATTTCAACTTGGGAAATTTGTTTTTGGAATCACTTAATTTCCCAAAGGCAGAAGCTGCCTTTCTTCGGACGATTGGATTGAAACCGGATTTCGTTGAAGCTTTCTTTAATCTGGGCTACCTTTTCCATAAATCCAAGCGCTTGCCAGAAGCAGAAGCCGCTTTTCTCCGGGCGATTGAACTTAAACCTGATTTCGCTGAAGCCCATATCAATTTAAGCAACCTGCTTTTGGAAATGAGGCGCCTGCCTGAAGCTGAAGCGGCTTTTCTACACCTCATTGCTCTTAAACCGGATTTTGCCGAGGCTCGTTTTAATCTGGGCAACCTGCTTTTGGAAATGAGACGTCTGCCGCAAGCTGAAGCGGCTCTCCGTCATGCTCTTAAACTGAAACCGGATTATGCCGAGGCTCACAACAATCTGGGTAACCTCCTCAAAGAAGTTCAACGTTTGCCGGAGGCGGAATCGGCCCTGCGCCGGGCACTTGAACTGAAACCGGATTACGCCGAAGCCTACAACAACCTGGGCAATCTGCTTCGGGAAATGATGCGCCTGCCGGAAGCCGAGGCGGCTTACCTGAGCGCTATAGAGTTCAGGCCAAACTTCGCCGAGGCTCGCTGCAACTTGGGCATGCTTTTCAAGGAAGCAGGAAACCTTGCGAAGGCTGAAGCAGAGTTCCGCCATGCCCTTGCATTTAAGCCCGATTACGCCGAGGCATTCTACAGCTTAGGCACTTTGTTCCACGATTCGAATCACTTACCCGAAGCCGAAGCTGCTTACCTTAGCGCGCTGGAATTAAAGCCGGATTACGTCAATGTTCTCAATAACTTGGGCATGTTGTTACAGGAGAGTATGCGCCTGACCGAAGCCGAGTCTTTATACCATAGAGCACTGGAGTTGAAGGCGGATTATGCCGAGGCTCACAATAATCTGGGTATGTTGCTTCAAAAAACAAAACGCCTGCCCGAGGCAGAAAGTGCCTATCTTCGCGCGCTTGAATGCAACCCGAATTTTGCCGAAGCCCACAATAATTTGGGCATTCTGCTTAAAGCAATGGGGCGGCAAACTGACGCTGAAACGGCTTACCTCCGCGCACTGGAATTAAAGCCGGAGTATGCCGAAGCCCACAATAATCTTGGTACTTTGCTCCAGAAGGCGAATCGTCTGCACGGAGCCGAAGCGGCTTTCCTCTGCGCTCTGGAACTCAAACCGGATTTTAGTGAGGCACACTTTAATTTGGCAATCTTGCTTCAGAAAACAAAACGCCTGCCCGAAGCCGAAGCAGCCTATCTCAGTGCGCTTGAACACAACCCGGATTGTCCTTTTGCGTTGGGCAATTATCTGCAGTGCAAACAGTTTGAATACAATTGGAATGGGTTTGAAGCGACCGTACTCGAACTACTGGAAGGCGTCGATGCCGGCAAAGCCGTATCATCCCCTTTCAATTTGATGTCCCTACCTTCGACTCCGGCACAACAGGAGCTTTGCGCGAAGATATGGGTACAGGAATATCACCCTGATGTTCAAAGTGCGAAAAATCTCGGCCTCAAATATGCCCACGACAAAATCCGCTTGGGATATTTTTCTGCCGACTTCAACGATCATCCCGTTGCGCAGCTCTCTGCAGAGTTGTTTGAACTTCATGACCGCTCCAAATTTGAGGTATTTGGTTTTCCTTATGACACTTTGGACAAGATCGATCCGTTACGACAAAGACTCAGCACAGCCTTTGACCATTTTATTGATATTCGGAACCTGTCTGATCAGGAAGTTGCCGAACTTGTGCGGCGTCTTGAAATTGATATTGCGATCGATCTGACCGGTCACACGCACAATTCCAGAACCGGAATTTTTGCCCTGAGACTCGCCCCGATACAGGTAAATTATCTGGGCTATCCCGGCACTATGGGTGCTTCCTATATCGATTATTTGATTGCCGATCCAACGATTGTTCCAATTGAACATCAGCACCACTACAGCGAAAAAATTGCATATCTTCCCGACACCTATCTTGTCAACGACTCAAAAAAGCAGATATCGGAACGCCAATTCACAAGAGCCGACTTCGGTCTGCCCGAGCAAGGCTTTGTCTTTTGCTGTTTCAATAACGCTTACAAAATTACCCCCCCGATTTTTGACCTCTGGATGCAAATTCTGAAGCAGGCTGATGGCAGCGTATTATGGATAACCGGCAGTAATGCACAGGCGACACAGAATCTGCTTAACGAAGCTGCCAAAAGGGGGATAGCCCCGGAACGGCTTGTGTTCGCCGGGCGGATGGATCTGTTGTCCGATCATTTGGCGCGTTATCGCTTGGCGGATATTTTTCTCGACACCTTTTACTACAATGCCCATACCACGGCGAGTGATGCTCTGTGGGCAGGCCTGCCTGTACTTACCTATTTAGGGGATACTTTTGCGGGCAGGGTGGCCGCAAGCTTGCTCAATGCGGTTGGATTGCCTGAGTTAATTGCGCGCTCCCAAGAGGAATACAAAGCGCTCGCCCTGGAGTTGGCAAGCAATCCGGAGAAACTTGCCGATCTCAAGCAAAAGTTGGAAATTAACCGGATCAACTACCCCTTATTCAACACATCCCTGTTTGCCCGGCACCTCGAGGATGCTTATACTCAAATGTGGCAAAGACACCAAGGCGGTTTCTTGCCGGATCATATAGTTGTGCAGCACCGTAGCCCGGCTGCAGCGTAGCGAAATCCGGGGATTGGGCTACTCCGGACATCCCGGATTCCATTGCATTTCATCCGGGCTACGTTATCATTTGGAACAACCACCCGAGAGATGCGGTGCAAAAATTTACCCTATTTTTAATACTGAGCACGGGAGTCATTTGGCAACTTATGCGGTAGGTGACATTCAGGGATGCGGTACCGAGTTTCGGCAGTTGCTGGAACTGATCTGCTTCGACCCGTTGAAAGACAAACTTTGGCTGGTGGGCGATCTGGTCAACCGCGGTCCCGATTCGCTCGGGGTATTGAGACAGGTGAAATCGCTGGGGAGTGCCGCCATTACCGTGCTGGGCAACCACGACCTGCATTTGCTCGCCGTAGCTGAAGGTGTCGTCGAATTGCATCGTAGTGATACTTTAAATGAAATTCTCCGGGCACCGGACCGCGACGAGCTATTGGACTGGTTGCGTGCGCAACGTTTGTTGTATGTGGAAGATGATTGGGTGCTGGTACACGCCGGACTGCTGCCGCAGTGGACTGTGGCACAAGCGCAACAACTTGCCCGGGAAGTCGAAACCGCATTGCGCGGCACGCATTTTCGTAAATTTTTAAAGCAGATGTACGGCAACCAACCCGATCACTGGAAAGATACTCTGGCTGGCTATAAACGCCTGAGGGTGATTACCAATGCCTTCACGCGCATGCGTATCTGCACTACGGCTGGAGAGATGGATTTCAAGTTCAAGGGTGAAGCCGGTGATATTCCGCAAGGATATTTTCCCTGGTTCGACATTCCGAACCGGGCCAGTGCCGGTGCGAAGATCATATGCGGTCATTGGTCGGCACTGGGATTGCGGCTTACACCGAACGTCTACGCGCTGGACTCGGGATGTCTGTGGGGAGGAGCGCTATCCGCCCTCCGGCTGGAAGATCGCAAATTGTTTCAAGTACCGTGTTCGACTGAATCCGTTGCCAGAGATTGGTAATTCCGTTTCTATTTCAATATAGCAAACATTTCGTAGGGTGCATTTTATGCACCATGGTGCGCAGAGCGCACCCTACGATATATTCAATATCGCTTTTGAAATGGAATAAGATCAATTTTCAACTATCACGGGTTTGTGCAAGAAACTGTTCGGTAATCTCCTCGAAATATTCCTGCTCCGTATCCGGATGTATTCCCAGTTCAGCCAGAACATCTTTGCGTATCTTTTGCCACAGAGGGTTCCCATTGCGGTTAATTCGGCAATACAAATGGAAAGCCAACTGCAAAATTGCCACCAGAGAGCGCACCGCACCCAGTTCTTCCCGCGGAATTTCGTGGCGGGCCAGAATAGCCTGGCATATAAAATCGGGTAGCCTCCAGTGCCGTGCCATCAGATATCCAATCGAGCAATGATCAACATTAAACTGGGCATCTTCTTCGGCAAGGGCCGGCCAGGATGAACTTGAATCCAGATTTAATTTTGCGCAGTACTCGGGAAAGCGCTGCATCAATATGGGCACGCCGCACTCGTAAAATATCCCGGCCATATAGGCCTGATCAGGGAAGATGTTGCAGACTGAAACCCGGTCGGCAGCTATTAAAGAAGCAAATTTAGCCACTTCCTGTGATCGCGTCCAGAACACTTCAAATGATCTGCGCGAAACATCGGAGATGCTGGTAGCCAGAGAAATGGCCTGAACCAAATTGAAAGTTTGCTTGATCCCTATCACCATCAACACCTGCTCTACCGACTCCAGCTTCTTTCCGTTGCTGAATACAGGCGAACTCACCGCCTTGAACAGCATCGCCGTAATACTGGGATCGCTCGATATGATTCGGGTCAAATCACTCATCAGGTAACTGTCCGAGGACAGCAACTTCTGTAATTCGAGCAGGACCCGCGGTTGCGGCGGCAGATTGATTCCTTTGCCCACAAGTTCATCTATCGCTTTTTTAGTATCAATTTTCATGGTAGTCAATAATAACGGTTTATCTATTTTAAATGAATGGCGAATTTCAATTGATTGAGTAGGCGTTGCATCATTCCCTCCAGGGCTGATTCATTCTTCAAATAATTATGTTTTGAATCAAAAAATGCAGGGTGGGCACGTTTTTGTACCCGCGCGGTTATTTTTAGAACAAATTTACCGTGTTATTCCCTCTGCTTGGGAATCCAATGTAACACGGTTGCCGGTGTTATACTTCGCACGCTTGGTCTTGGCCTATCCTTAGAGGAATACATGAAACGTTTTTTGATTTTGTTAACGATAGTTTGCACCTGCCTGAGTTTATTCGCCGCAGCAGCGGAAGCTAAACGTTTGGGTGGCGGTGGCAGCGTTGGAAAGCAACGAACTATGGCTGCGCAACCCGCGCCCAAGGCCCCGACCGCTGCCCCAGTTGCAACACCCGCTCCTGCACCGACCCCCGCCCCCCCGCCGTCCGGTAACAGATGGCTTGGGCCTTTGGCCGGTTTGGCGATCGGTGCCGGCTTGGGAGCCATGTTTGCAGGAGGCGGTTTTGGCGGCGGGATGGGCGGCATCTTGATGGCTTTGGTCGTGGCCGCCGTGGTAATGTTCCTGATTTCCCTGTTCCGCAACAGGCAGGCGCAACCGATGCGATACTCTGCTGCTGGAGGCCCCCCTTACGTCAATCCCGCCCAGGCACAGCAAACACCGCATGGTGCGACACCCGCCACCTCCGCGCCAGCGGGCAACATCCCGCCCGGATTCCCGACCGATAGTTTTCTGCGTAGCGCCAAAATATCGTTTATCCGGTTGCAGGCAGCCAATGACCGCAAGGATTTGAATGACATCCGCGAATACACCACGCCCGAGATGTTTGCTGAAATTTCGATGCAAATACAGGAACGCGATAACTCGCCGCAAAGAACCGATGTGCTTGCACTCAATGTTGAATTGCTGGAAGTGGCCCATGAAGGCGATTTTGCAATCGCCAGCGTGCGCTTTACCGGTCAGCTGAGTGAAAACAACGGTGTGCCGGAAACAGTGGATGAAATCTGGCATGTCCAGAAAAATCTGCGCGACGACCAATCGGTATGGTTGCTCGCGGGTATCCAGCAGACTACTTTTCACTAATAGCTTATAACTCATGATTCTACGCGGACAAAACCCCTCCCAACCTCCCCTTGCACCCGCAAGGAGTACACCAAAGGTAGGCAATCCGTTTCCAACCTGCGGTTGGACGGAGTTGACACCGCCGGTGGGTACCCCGCTGCTTTGCAGCGACCCTCTCGCTGTCAGGGGAGGAGCTAAACGCTTCCCCCCTGACAAGGGGGGACTGAGGGGGGTTGTTTTTAGTGTTACAAGGCACTAGTCCAGCATGTTTGCACCTCCTGCCATTGCGGCGCTCAATCATCTCCTCACCCAAAACGGGTGGGCATCCCGGCGCTTGGCCCGATTCAGCGGGAAAACGGCGTATTTCCATGTCGAGCCGTTTTCTTTTGCCTGCACCATTGATGACCACGGTTTGTTGCGTGAGGCGGCTGTGGATGCAAACGCAGACGCACGCTGCACCACGCCGCCCTCCCTGCTGCCTCGTTTGGCGCTACTTGATGACACCGCCTTTGCACAAATTGAAAGTTCCGGTGATGCCGAATTGATTGCCGAAATATTTTTTCTCGCCCGCAATCTGCGTTGGGATGCTGCGGAAGATTTGAGCCGTGTCACGGGAGATATCGCCGCCGAACGCATCGTTCAACTCGTCCGGGCAAATCATCAGCGGGTACGCGATGGCGCGCTCAATTTGTCACAGGCGCTGGCGGAATACTGGACCGAAGAATCGCCTGTGCTGGCCAAACCGCAGCAACTTTCGTCGTTCACGCAAGAGGTGAACACGTTACGTGATGAAGTGGAACAATTGGAACTGCGTATTGACGCCCTTTCGTCCCCGCTCCCCTCTTCCGCAAGAGGGAATGGAGAGTAATCGTTATGCGTCTGCTCCGCCTGCTGAAAATAATTTTTGTAGTTCTGCGCTTCGGGCTGGACGAATTTTTGCTCGCCCACAAGAGTACGCGTTGGCTGCTGGCACCGCTGAATCTGCTGCTGTTTTTCCGCAATACTTCCGCCCCCCGCGCGGAAAGATTGCGTCTTGCCCTGGAAAATCTGGGGCCGATCTTTGTAAAATTCGGTCAATTGCTCTCCACCCGGCGCGACCTGATGCCTGCCGACATCGCCGACGAACTGGCCAAATTGCAGGATCAGGTTCCGCCGTTTCCCTCTTCCCAAGCCGTAGCGTTGCTTGAACTGACCTATAAAAAGAAGCTGGGCGATGTATTCCAAAGTTTCGACGAGATTCCGATAGCCAGTGCTTCCGTGGCACAAGTGCATTTTGCAGTTTTGCCTGACGGACGCGAAGTCGCGGTAAAAATTCTGCGTCCCGGCATTGAGCACATCATCGCTCACGATGTTGCACTGCTGGATATTTGCGCCGGACTGATGGAGCGCTGGTGGGAGGACGGCAAGCGACTTAAACCGAAACTGGTGGTGGCTGAATTTGACAAGTATCTGCATGACGAACTCGATCTGATGCGCGAGGCCTCCTGCGCCAGCCTGTTGAAACGGAATTTTGCGAATTCGAATCTGCTCACGGTTCCCGAGGTTTACTGGGACTGGTGCACCGGCGAAGTAATGGTGATGGAGCGCATGAAGGGAATTCCCATCAGTCAGGTGGATGCGATTCGCGCGGCGGGAATCGATATTCCCAAACTGGCCGAAAATGGAGTGCAAATTTTTTACATGCAGGTATTCCGCGACGGATTTTTCCACGCCGACATGCATCCCGGCAATGTTCAGGTCGCGGCGGACGGACGTTATATCGCGCTGGATTTCGGTATTATGGGTACGCTGACCGATACCGACAAACATTATCTGGCGCAAAATTTTATTGCCTTTTTCCGGCGCGATTACAAGCGTGTGGCGGAAGTCCACATTGAATCCGGCTGGGCTCCCAAAGAAACCCGTGTCGATGAATTGGAGTCAGCCATTCGCGCGGTATGCGAGCCGATTTTCGACAAGCCCTTGCGGGAGGTCTCGTTCGGGCGCGTTCTCCTGCGCCTGTTCCAGACTTCGCGCCGCTTCGGTATCCAGGTTCAACCGCAACTGGTTTTGCTGCAAAAGACACTGCTTAATGTTGAAGGACTCGGCCTGCAGCTCGATCCTGAATTGGACCTTTGGAAAACGGCCAAACCCTGGCTGGAACGCTGGATGAGTGAGCAGGTCGGCTGGCGCGGTTTCCTGAAATCGCTCAAAGCCGAAACCCCGCATTACGCGACTCTGTTGCCGCAACTCCCGCGCTTGTTGCATCAACGCCTGAATGAGAATCCCATTGCGCAGATAGAGTCTGTTCTAAAGGAACTGGTGGATCAGCAGCAGCAGTGCAACCAGTGGTTGATGCTGATTGCCTTGTCATTGTGGGCTATCTTGGGGTTGGTGTTACTGCCTTTGATCCGTCACTTGTAGCAATTAAATTTCCTCTATCGCAAAAATCCGCCGGTGTTCGCGAATAGCATAACGGTCGGTCATGCCGGCAATGTAATCGGATACCGCACGGGCGCAGTGGGTTTTTGCCTGCAACTGAAATTGCGGCGGCAACAGTCGATTGTCTTCCATGAACACCTTAAACAGATCGCTGATAATACGCCGCGCTTTTGCACTCATGCGCATAACGCGATAATGGCGATAAAGTTGGGTACGCAAAAAGGCCTTTAACTCGCGGTTTTGTTCGCGGATCTCATCGCTGAATGCCGCGATAGGAGGAGCATTGCGCACATCGGCAATATCGCGCACCGCATGGACACCGATATTATTTTCGGTTTCCCGGATCAGGTCGGTTACCATCGTGTTAATCATGCGCCTGATGGTTTCATGTATCAGGCGGCGTTCGGCAATACCGGGATAGGTTTTGCGCACCGTGTCGAGGTGGCTGGCAAACAATTGCACCGAGGCCAGTTGCTCAAGTGTAAGCAGTCCGGAACGCAGCCCGTCATCCACATCGTGATTGTTGTAGGCAATCTCATCGGCAAGATTGGCAATCTGGGCTTCCAGCGAAGGCCGTTGCTGCTTCAGAAAACGTTCTCCGACCGCACCCAGTTTTGCGGCACTCTCCGGGGCACAATGTTTTAGAATGCCCTCGCGCGTTTCAAAACACAAATTCAAACCGTCGAATGCTGCATACCGCTCTTCCAGCACGTCCACTACACGGAGTGATTGCAGATTATGCTCGAACCCCCCATGTTCTTTCATGCAGCTATCCAGTGCATCCTGGCCGGCATGGCCGAAAGGCGTGTGGCCGAGATCGTGCGCCAGCGATACGGCCTCAACCAGGTCTTCATTCAGTTTCAAGTGCCGTGCGATGGAGCGCGCAATTTGGGCCACTTCGATGCTGTGTGTCAGCCGGGTACGAAACAGGTCGCCCTCATGGTTCACAAATACCTGGGTCTTGTATTCGAGCCTGCGGAATGCGGTTGAATGGATGATCCGGTCGCGGTCACGCTGGAATTCGCTGCGTCCGAATGGCGCAGTCTCATACACCGCTCTGCCGCATGTGTTGCGCTCACTTACCGCGTAAGATGCAAGTTCTGTCATTCGGTTTACATCCGCTAACAAACTTCCGTACAGGCTTCCAGCGTTTGGCGCACCATTTCCTCCGGTACGCCGCCTTTAACCACGGCGTGGCCGATGGTTTCCAGCAACACAAAACGCATCTTGCCGCCCACAACTTTTTTGTCCAGCCCCATCAATTGCAAATATTTCTCCGTACCCAGTGCAGGGGCACGCACCGGCAATCTGGCGCGTTCAAACAGGGTTCGTATGCGGGACACCTCCTGCTCTGATATCCAACCCAGGCGGCGCGACAAGTCCGCGGCCATAATGGTACCCGCAGCCACGCCTTCTCCGTGCAACCAGACTCCGTAGCCCATCCCCGTCTCTATGGCATGGCCGAATGTATGGCCGAGATTGAGCAGCGCACGATCACCGCTTTCCAGTTCATCCGCACCCACTACTTCTGCCTTGTTCTGGCAACTGCGGGTAATGACATATTGCAGAGCATCGGCATCGCGCGCCAGCAATTTTTCCATGTTTAATTCCAGCCATTCCAGAAACAGCGTGTCGCGTATTAAGCCGTACTTGATGATCTCGGCAATTCCTGCGCTCAATTCACGGTCGGGCAGGGTAGCCAACGTGGCGATGTCGGCCAGAACCACCCGGGGTTGATAGAATGCGCCTATCATGTTCTTTCCCAGCGGATGATTAATTCCGGTCTTGCCGCCGACGGAGGAGTCCACCTGCGCCAGAACGGTGGTGGGTATCTGAATAAATGGCACCCCGCGCAAATAAGTGGCTGCGGCAAAACCCGTCATATCCCCCACGACACCGCCTCCGAGCGCAATCAGCGGTGTATTTCGTTCACAGCGATGAGTCAATAATGCGTCGTATATCAGCGCGAGCGTTTCAGCGTTTTTGTATTCCTCCCCGTCCGGCAGAACGATGGGAATAGTCTCGATACCATGGCCATGTAACAGATCACGCAGCGAATCCAGATACAGCGGAGCCACCGTGGTATTGGTTACTACCGCCGCTCTTTTGTGCGGCAAGTGCGGCAGCAGCAGCTCTGCCTGTGAAAGCAAACCGCTCCCCACATGAATGGGATAACTGCGTTGTGCCAGTTCGACTGTTAATGTTTGCATAAGGGTATCTATAAAATTTTGCCGTTTGGAATACGGTAATTGCTAACGTACCATTTATTACTTTAGGCCAAGGGTGAATAAGCCTAGCGCACCCCCAACCACTAAACCCCTCCCACCCCCCCCTTGTCAGGGGAGGAGCTGAACGCTTCCCCCCTGACAAGGGGGGACTGAGGGGGGTTGGTTTTAGTGTTACAAGGTACTAGAACGCCCCGTCTCCGTTCCAATTCTTCCAGCAACTGCGCGACCAGACTATGCACACTTTGTTTCCCTGTCGGCATTACCACATCGGCTATTTGCGTATATAAGGGATCGCGCAGTTCGTACAACTCTTTCAATTTGGCGCGCGGATCAACGGTTTGCAACAGCGGTCGGTTGCGGTCATTTCGGGTTCGCAGCCAGAGATCGTGTACCGTGCTTTTCAGGTACACCACCATACCGTTGGCGGAAATTGCATCGCGATTTTGTTCGCCCAAAACCGCTCCGCCCCCTGTTGCCAATATGAGGTTGTCGCGCTTTACCAAATCGAGAATGACACTCGTTTCTCGCTGGCGAAAACCCGCCTCACCCTCGATATCAAAAATATGCGGAATCGTCACGCCGGTGCGCTGTTGAATCTCTTCGTCACTATCCACAAAAGTACAGCCGAGTTTTTGGGAGAGCAGCTTTCCTACCGTTGTTTTCCCGGCCCCCATCATCCCAACCAGAATCACGTTGCCTGATTGAAATTTGCGCTTATGTGTCGGCTCGTTTTGCATAGCAGGTATTGTAAACGAAATTTACGATCGTACCCGTTGCCGGGTTATTCCCGGGCATTAAAAAGGGCATTCACATGTGAATGCCCTTTTGGTCACTATGCCAAATTTCTACTTCTTTTTTTCCGCTGGCGGAGCCGGAGACATGGAAGCTTGTCTTGCCAAGGCATCGGCTTTTTCCTGCAAGGTCGCCTTGGCAACATCAGCCTGTTTCTGCAATGCGGGATCGTTATTGGCGGAGGGTTTATCCCCCCCGCACGCGGTCATGGTCAGTGCGACAACCAATCCGGCAGCAAGCCAATCTGATTTCATTCTTTTACCTTCTTATGGGTTATATGGCGAAGCCGCCGTGCCTGTACAAGATACAGTAGCCATATCGACTGCCGCCGGGCTTAGATCAAAGGACACTGAAGAAGTTGATTCCGTACCCTGAACCGACGTTCTGGCAGTAATCTGGGTTTTTATCCATACGGCTGATTGCTTCAGATAAATCAGATTAAAGGTTGCCAATCCATTGCTATCGGTAGTCACGGTAGCCGGGAGACTGCCCGAGGAAGAACTGGGTGGCGTCAATATACCGTCAACAATGTAGGTGGCCGTGTTCGTGACTGCCGGATAGATTTGAGCTGCATTCATATCCGCTACCGTGCTGAGATCTTCCCCCGTATTGAGAATCAGGTTCTTGTTTTTATCTTCATTGGGGAACCCTGCATCAATCGTGATTATGCATTTCGACTTGGCGGAGTCCCATACAATATTACCGGTATAAAACTCGACCGGCCAGGAACTCAGCGACACCACCGCATTTTTCAACGGGTTGCCGTTGCCGTCATTTACCAGCAAACTCATCGGCAGCGAATAAGAAGTATGCGTCGTATCGTCCGAGATTGTGGTTCCCTGGCCTATCACGATAGAAGCTGCCGTACCGCCAATATTAATCACTGTGTCGGCACAAATATCCGTACCGCCATCTGCGGGGCAGGTTCCAGACCCGGAACCGACCACTCTACCGCGAACAGTCAACTGTCCTGATAGCGAACCCGAGGTAAAGGTTGTCTTGGCCTCTCCTATCGGATCGGTTGACGTGACCCCATCCGAAGACAGCACCAGCGCCGGCGAAACGGTTTCCCCGCCTCCCGGTGGGTTCACCAGGCTGAATGCCACGGAACTATTTCCTACCGGATGGTTGCTGGCGTCGCGAACCGTGGCTGTGACGGTCGTGGAATTATTGATGGTGCCTGAACTGGGCTGCAGCACACTCACATTGGACTGCAGGCTGATCGCTGCGGCGGTAGCGGAAGAAATAGCCACCTTGCGCGAATCCGACACAAGTACTTTGCCCGAGCTATCCAACCCGTCGACCTGGACAGAAGCCTCACCGGCAACGGTTGAACTCAAGGTTGCGGTTGCAGTTGCGGGAGGCACAACCGGAAGTGTACAAACCGATGTGTTTACTGTCGCACCGCCGGTACATGCACTCCAAGTGCCTATGGTAGAGGACAACCGGACTTGGGTGATCTGAGCAGTACCGGTCTGCACGGTAAATGGCAAGAGTTGGCAACCCGTAGCCGGGCAAGTGCCCGCAGGCGCTGCCGGGGATATGTATGTGGTCAGTGCCGCCGGATTTGCAGAAGGCGACGTAATCTTGAATTCGCTTCCGGTTGCACTCACCGTGTAATTTTGAGACACGGTGGCACCCAGCGCAGTTGCCGTAACCGTAGCCGTACCCGACGTTGTCCCGCTCACGTTGACCACGAGCTGTCCGGAAGAATTGGTATAGCCGGAAGCAGGCACAATAGAGACTGCACCCGTATTAGGCAGGGTGGTCGTATCAGCCAGGGTAACCAGCGTGTTATATACCGCCCCTCCGTTAGCATTGGTTGCCAATACGGTCAGAGTAGTTGAAGCCCCTCCGGAAGTTAGACCCGTGGTTCCATTCAATGATACCGATGAGCCGCTTATCTGAATCGGGATAGAGATAGATCCAGTTGAAGGCGAAGTAACCCCGGGTGAGGACGCAATCACTGAAATAGTACGATTGGAATGATCAACCGAACCGGAAGTCACTGTGATTGTGCACTGCCCACTTGCCCCTGTCGTGCAACTCCCGGGAGAACTCAGCGTGCCACCCTTTGAAGTTGTGGCAGTGACGGTAGTCGGCTGCACAGCTTGTGGTGAATTATTTACCAGGTAGGTGCCAATGCCTCCCGTCCCCGTAACCAAGGACGTAATCTGCGTGCCCGTCGTAATGCCGGTGCCTGAGATGAACTGCCCCACCGCAAGGGTGCCCGAAGTTACATTCGTCACCGTTAATGTTGTGGATGGGGTAGTAACCGGAACGCCTGAAACACCAATATAAGCGGTTACGACCGCTGTAGTATTGTTGTCCGGCGAAGTAAAGGTAACCGGCACTCCCGATACGGCCACATTGCTGGAGTTGGTCGCCGTAACGGTAATGGTTGCAGAGTCTGCGCCGTCCGACTTCACGCTGGTTTTGCTTGTCCCGATGGCAAGTGTAGAAGCGATCGTTCCCGCGAGCACGGTGATATTAAGCGGTGAAGAAGCTTTTCCGCTAGTCACGGTGGCTACAATCGCATCCGTTCCGGCGGTTGAGCCGGCAGTATAAGTTACCGGGCCGGCAAGACCATCAACACTGGTTACCGCGGTTACCGGGGAAAGTGAACCGTAGGGGGCAGAAACGCCACTCACGGCGAAGGTGACCGTTTGACCGGAAACCGGGTTGCTATTCCCATCCAGCACGACCGCATTGAGCGTCGTGGTGCCTCCGCTGTTAATGGAGGTGGATCCTGCAAGTAGCGCAACCGTGCCCGGACTACCTGCAGTGAATGTCACATTGGTCGTTTTGACAAACCCGCTGGCATTGGCCACGATGGTCGCTGTACCCAGATTATTTGAACTGGTCAACGTTGCCTGTACCGTTCCTGTATTGTCAGTCACATAAGGGCCGGCCGACAAGCTACCCGCGCTGGTTGACAAAGCAACGGTAATATTCGGAGCCGCTTTCCCGTTGATATCCGTCACCACGGCACGCACATAGGTCGTTGCCCCGCCTGCAGCGATCGAGGCAGAACCTGTGGTCAGTACCAGACCGTTGACAACCGTAGCGCTGGAGCTGGATGTTATGTCGACTGTTCCTGCTTTGTTGTTGCTGGTCGTGGCTGTGATGGTGTCTTTGCCCGCTATCGTTCCGGCTGTGTAGGACACAATTGCCAAGCCGCTGGCGCTGGTGTAAACCGTTGTAGTGCCCAGCGTGGGGCTACCAGTATTGTTCTTCGTAATCGTAAAGGTCACGGGTTCATTCGCCACCGGATTCGTACCATCCGTCACGAGCGCGGATATGGTTGAGGTTCCGGAAATTCCAACCGTGCTTGGTGCTGCACTGACCGTAACCACACTGGCCGATTGCGCGGTGAAAGCCACACTTACACTATTGGAGGTATAGCCTCCGACCGACGCACTCACCGTCGATGTGGTCACCGTAGCGCCGGCAACCAGTGAAACGCTGGCAACACCATTGGCATCCGTTATAGCCGATGTTGTTGTTCCGCCACCGACAAAGGTGCCCGCAGTGGCCGTAAAGGTCACGGTCTGGTTAGCCAGCGCCTTGGAAGTAGGACTGGTTGTGTCCAAAACGGTCGCCGTAATCGTGTCGTATGCGTTTGCGTTAACCGGAATGCTGGTCTTGTTCGACACCAGACCGATTGATCCCACCACAACCGCATTATTGGCAACCGTAATGGTGGCACGGCTGGTAGTCGCGGGCGTTACATTGTTGCCGGTTATCGCGGTCACAATATCCGTCCCGGCATTGGAGCCGGCTGTGTAAGTAATGGTCGCCAATCCGCTTGCGTTCGTTGTGGCACTGGTCGTGTTGCTTGCACTTATCAGCGATGCAGAATTGCCACTGCCCTTTTGAGCAAAGGAGAAATTAAGCACTTGACCGGAAACCGGGTTGCCGTTGCCATCCAGTACTGCAGCAGTAATCGTGGAAGTTCCCCCCGGAATAGCCGAGTTCGGTGCCGCATTCAGACTAACCACTGCCGGCTGCCCTGCAGTGAAGGTCACATTAGTTGTGCCCTGGTAACCTCCGCTGCTTGCTGTCACGGTTGTAGTCAGCACATTGGAGCCGGAAGTTAGTGTAACGGACGCATTACCACTGCCATCTGTTGTTGCAGTGGTTGCCGACAGAATACCCGGCGCTGGTGTTACGGGACTGGTAAGCGGAGGCGTCGGCAGCGAGAACGTTACCGTCGCACCCGAAATAGGTAGGTTGGACGTATCCAGTACTTTAGCCGTCAACAGCGTTGTCGAGCCGCCGGCCGGGATGGCGGCCGGACTTGCTGTTACTGTTACTTGTTTGACCACCGTGATGTTGCTGGCCACGGTCAAATTGGCCGTGTTGGAAATTCCATTCGATTCGGCCTTGGCCTTCAATACTACCGGCCCGGCCGTGTTGCTGGCTGTATAAGTAACGGTTATTTTACCATTTGCATCGGTTGTCCCGGTCGTTGAACTAAATACGCCCGATGCCGGATTGTCGGTAAAGTCGATAACGTGGCCCGCCCCGACAGCATTGCCGTTCCCATCCACGGGAACAACCGTCAATGTTGTCACTCCGCCAAGCAACACGCTTGAGGGCTGCAAGTTCATGCCTATCGCGGCAGGAGAGACAAAGGTCACGGTAACCGGACTTGTGGAAATAATACCGTTGGCACTCGCCGCGATAGTGGCAGAACTCGCACCGTTTGACACCAGATTAACTTTCGCAACCCCTGTGCTGTCGGTGACTGCCGTTGTCGTTGCGGTTCCTCCCGGAACACTTTGCAAAGTGCCTGCACTGCTTGTGAAATTCACGGTAATGCCGGTCATGAGTGCACCGGTCGTGTCGGTCACTTTGGCAGTGAGCAACGTGGTGCCGAAAATGCCCCCTCCGGCTTGCACACTGTTTGAAGCTGCAGTAAGGGTTACTGTGCCGACTGATGTGGAAACGGCAGAATTAAAAGTATACGCGCTGGAGCCCGATGCGGTTGTTTGCAGGCTTACTCCCCCGGCAGCATAGGCTTTTATGTTACCTATGTTATCCAGTGCGATGTCATATACGTCACTCGCTCCACCCGCGACGAAGGTATCGGACATCACGTTAATGCCATTGTTGATGACTTTCGTCCAGTCGGTCAGCGCCGTTCCCGAAAGAACGGCGGAGAGACTGGTTTGTACGGTTGTTTTCGCAGCAAGCACTGCGGCATCAGTCAGACTGGCCGATTGGCTTTTGAAATTGCTGAACATGTTGGCCGGGTTGCTGCCATTATTTATCTGATACATAACCAGCGTTGTTACCGGGGTAATATTTACATTTGCCGTCGTATTGGCAGTTGTACTTACCGTTATAGAAGTCAAGCCTGAGTACAGATACAAGCCCAGACTGTTATTTGCCGGGGTGGCAGCTTGCAGCATGAATGGCGCTGTCATGCCGGTCACAGCAATGCTGAATGTTCCTGTTGAAGTTGTCGGGCCGCTAACTGTTGCGCCGGTACTATCCTTGATGGTCACTGTAGCAGGATAAAGCGCGGCCCCCGTGGCTGCCGTACCCGTTATTGTTTGAGTATAGGTAGTCGTACCGCCGGCTGTTCCCCCCCCTGTCGTTCCCGAAGTCGTGGATCCCCCGCCTGCGCCGCAGCCGGCCAGAACCGCAACCGCTATCGTTAACACCAACGTCTTCGCGAATTTGATCATTTCTTTACCTGAAAAAAGGGTCCGCACGGTATTTCTCCTGTTCACGCGATTGCGCGTAATAGTAATTCTTTCAAAATATTTCAACAATTTTTATTGCAAGTTCAACGTGTCTTTCAAGATTTTCGGGGTAATGAAAATTAACAGTTCCTTCTTGGCCTGAGTCTTGGTCGACGATTTAAACAGCCATCCGAGAACCGGCACATCTCCCAGTACCGGCACCTTGGAAGTCGAGTCCGTCTCGTCCAGCGTATAAACGCCTCCAATAACCACCGTTCCCCCGTTTTCAACCAGCACTTGCGTGGTAATTTTATTGGTATTGATGGCGGGGCCGGAAGTGGTCATGGCACCTTGTGTATCATTATTTACATCCACTTTCATATTGATGTGATCGTCCGGCGTGATCTGCGGCGTCACTTTAAGACTCAGGTTCGCCTGGGCAAAGGTAACCGTCGGCGTCGCCCCGCCCACGGAGGTGGTCACATAGGGAATTTGGACCCCCGTGGAAATACTGGCTTCCGTTGCATCCGCAGTAACCACGCGGGGGCTGGCTATGTTCTTGGAGGCCCCATCATCCTCAGCCGCATCAATTTCGAGTTGCAGAATTTTTGAAGCCGACGCATTAAACAACTGGAGCGTTGCCCCGCCATACGCGGTAACCGAAGGTACGTTCAAGTTCGCGGTGGGGAATAACAGCGCCTGGTTACCGCTTCCGATCGGGGTTCCTGTGCCGGCTGCCGGTTTCGGGCCGGTGTAGCCAAGCTTGCCGCCTATGCTCTGGCTGAAGTTGGTTTGTGCGTTAACAAAGCGCGCCTCTATCATCACCTGACGTACCGGTATGTCAATCTGTGCGATCATCTTGCGCACCTGCTCAAGATTGGTAGGTGTATCCTTAACAAACAGCGTGTTGGTGCGTTGATCCACTACCACGCTTCCACGCTTGGATAAAATACTCGTTACAGCGGCTACTCCCCCACCCGTGCCACCCCGCAAGATATTGACTACATCCGCGCCCTTCTGGTAACTAAGCCGGAAACTTTCCGTGCGCAGAGTTTCAAGCTCGGATATATCCTGATTGGCAGTCAAGTTAAGTTTTTCTTTGGCAGCCAATTCCTCACGCGGGGCGATCTGGATCACATTGCCGTTCTTGCGCATGTCAAGACCCTTGCTCTGCAAAATAATATCCAAGGCCTGATCCCAGGGGACATCTTTCAGTCGCAGCGTCAGATTTCCGGTCACCGAATCACTGATTACCATATTCATGGGTATGTTGTTACTGTTGATGAAATCACTGATGACATACAGCGCTTCACGTACCGCAATGCTCTGGAAATTGAGGGTGAGTTTTTCGCCCGCATAACCCGTCTGGTTTCCTTTAAGCAGCTTGTTCGGATCTTCCACGACCGGTTTGACTTCAACGATGAATTTATTGTCAGCCTGATAGGCGGCATGCTCCCACATTCCTTTGGGTTCGATCAGCATGCGCACATTGTCACCATCCACAAATGTGTCTATGCCTTCAATCGGCGTGCCAAAATCCGACACATCGAGCTTGCGCTGCAAACTCGTCGGCAATCCGGTCTTGATGAAATCGACGATCAGGTTTTTACCCTGTTGTTTGATATCGATGCCCACATTGGCATCCGACAGGTCAACCTGAATTCTCCCTTCGCCATTTTTGCCGCGATGAAAATCTATATCGCGCAAACTGTGTTGCTTCGCACTGGGCTTGGCTTCGGCAAAACGTGTCGCAACGGGTGTCAAGGCATTTCCCAGCAGGGTGCTGGAAGTTGGAACTCTGGCTTGCAATGTGATCAATACGGTGTTGCCTTCCAACTGGGCATCGTACGCCAGCATTTCGTTCAGATTAATGACCAGCCGGGTACGATTGCCGGCCTGTACGATATTGGCGCTGCGTAACTGTCCTTCGCCAAAAGTCTGTGCGGATTTACCCAGCCCGTTAATCGTGTTGGGAAAATCAAACGCAATTCGCGGGGGGGTGTTGATGCTGAATCCCGCCGGCGGATTGACCAGAGCACTTTTCAGCCCCACTTTAATGATCAGTTTCCCGCCTTCTGCACCGGTAACGGCGAGTGATTGAATGCTATTTACATCCTGACTGCTCTGCGCATGGGCCGTCAGCGCACATACCGCAAATACTGCGGCGGCAAATCGTATGATGTTTTGAACCACGTTGCTGATCTGTCTCATGTTTACTCCGAATCATTCCAGTAATTGCAGGCTGCTCATGCGCTCTGACCAGTCCCCGGTACTATCCTGGGTCACTTCCTTGATTTTAACTTCAGTTTCTGTAACCTCGGTAATCTTGCCAAAATTCTGGCCCATATAATTACCCGCCTTGACCCGGTGTAGTTTTCCATCCGGCGAACGAATAACGGCATGGCCCGCATTGTTTTGAGACAAGTAACCCACCATTTTCAAACCATCCAGGGGGTATTCTTCCAGCGCTTCCTTGCGTCGATTCAAGTCCGGCTGGTTCAATCCTGCCATACCCCCACCCCTCAACTCGGGTTTCCTTGCTTTGAACGGATCCGGCAGCCCTGCAGAATTATCATAATTAAAGGGTTCAAACGGTTTAATCTCGGGCGGTGGATCGACTTTGCCACGCAAGTCGGCCCCGGAGTTTTTAACGAAATCACGCAAGTCCTGAAAGTCATCGCCGCCGCAGGCAGCAAGCAACAGAACAAAAGACAATAGCAAATAAGCTGATCGGATCATTTTTTTGCTCCAGCCGGTTTGGCTGCCTTCTTCTGTGCGGCAAGCTCATCCTCATCCAGATAGCGAAAGGTTTTTGCAGTCGCATCCATCGTCAGCTGCGCTCCGCCTTGCCCGCCCGAAGAGGAAATGCCAATATCATTCAACGTCACAATACGGGGCAACTGCGAAATGTCGCTGGAAAATTTGCCCAAGTCATCATAGTTTCCGGATACCCGGATGGTAATCGGTAGCTCTGCAAACACCCCGTTTACTGACTCGGAACCGGGCCTGAACAAATCAAATTGCAATCCGCGTCCCAATCCTGCCTGATTAATATCTGTCAGAAGCGCATCCATTTCCGATTTGTTGGGCAATTGTTTAAGCAGTGCACCAAACGACTGCTGCGTTTCTGTGAGCTGCTTCTTGATGATATCCAGATTAATGGCCTGTTTCTTCTTGCCCAGATACGCTTCTTTTAACTTGACCTCTTCCTCCTGGGCGTTACTGAGCGCCGAGAGTTGACCCTGCCAGTCAAACACGTAGCCGCCGATCAAAACCACAACCAAAATTGCCAGACAGCCCAGTAATTTGGCCAACCATGGCCAACTGCCCGGATTTTTTGGATTGATATCCTTTAATTTTTTGAATTCTTCCAGCAAGTTCATTGGGTTCTACCTAACCTTTCGTGCCGGAAGTCTTGGCAGGAGCCGCAGCGGTTGGAGCCTGTTTTTTCAAATTGAAATTCATAGTGAACTCATTTTCGCGGCCCCCGTTACTGCCACCCGACGCATGGATTTCAACCAGCGAGGGGGCTTCCAGCCAGGGTGAGTCTTCGATCGCGCGCATCAGGGTGGAAACACGCGCGTTCGATTGGGCTGAACCGACTAAATTAATTCTGTACCCGGTTTGCCTCAGCGATTTCAGATACACGCCATCCGGTAAAATGCGCAACATCTGATCCAGCAGATGCACCACATCGGAACGGGTGGTTTGCAGATTTTCAACCACGGTCTTTCGTGCCAGAAGGGCATCGGTCTGCTCGCGTAATTTCTTGATTTCATCAATCTGCTTGTCGAGTATGGCCGTTTGATCTTTCAGATATTTATTGCGACTCTCCTGATAGGAAATCTGCGCACTGATGGCGACGTGAACAAGGCCGACAATGGCCAATCCGAACAAAACTGAAATGATGCCGAACGCGACAAGCTGAATTTGGCGCGCCCTGCGCTTCTCCGCGCGATGCGGCAGTAAATTAACGCGTATCATGTCGGGTCAAACCTTCGCATCGCAAGTCCGCAAGCTATCATGAGCGCCGGCGCATCCGCCTGCAACTGGCGCGGCTTGATCCGGCTGGAAAGCGTCATCTGTGCAAACGGATTGGCTACCAGAGTGTTCACCTGAGTACGCGTCGCAACAGCGTCATCCAAGCCCGCCAATGCCGCGCATCCGCCTGCCAGAACAATGTAATTCACTTCGTTGTATTGTGTTGCGGTAAAAAAGAACTGTATGGCGCGTGCCACTTCGCTCGTCACATTTTCCCTGAAAGGGGCCAGTACATCGCTTTCGTAATTATCCGGCAATCCGCCATTGCGCTTTCCCACTTCGGCTTCCTCTGCGGACAAACCGAATGCGTCCTGAATCTGCTGGGTCAACTGTTCCCCGCCAATTTGCTGGTCGCGCGTGTAAACGGATTGGCCGTTGCGAAGAATATTCACGTTCATTATATTCGCGCCTATATCCACCAGTGCCACGCATTGATCTACTGCGCCCCCCGGCAGTTGCGCACAAATCTGGGATAATGCGGCCTCGGCCGCATAAGGCTCCACGTCCACCACCACAGCTTTGAGTCCGATTTTTTCTGCAGCCGCAACGCGATCTTCAACATTTGCCTTGCGCGAAGCAGCCAATAGCACTTCAATCTCTTCGGCATTGCCGGGGGCGGGACCGATTACCTGAAAATCCAGATTGACTTCATCCATCGCAAACGGGATATACTGATTTGCCTCCGCTTCGACCTGATATTCCAGGTCTTCCTCGCGCAAACTGGCGGGCAGGAGAATTTTCTTGGTAATGACAGCTGCTGCGGGGAGCGCCAGACTTGCATTCTTGATGCGCGTCCCCATGCGCTTCAGCGCGCGCCCCAAAGTTTCAGATACCACCTCCAGATTATTGATGTTGCCATCGACCATCGCATCCTTGGGCAATGGTTCGATGGCATAGCGTTCGACCACGAATCCATTTTTTTTGGGCGATGCACTCAATTCAACCATCTTGACGGAAGACGCACTGATATCCACCCCTATTAACGGGGGTGTCCCGATCAGCAGAAAATCCAGCGGAATATCAAAATTTCCTTTAAGCATAGGCTGGTTAGAGCTTTTCCATATTAAATTGGATTAAATCCTAGCAATAACTATAACCCATGTAAAGTTTTTTCTGGGAGGTAATTTCCAGACATGGGCTAATTGCGCCAATGAAAACGGACTACACTTGACATACAAGTTTTCTCCAAAAGTGTTATCGGCGGATATTTTCCAGAGTATTTATGCAAGAGCCGATATAATTGCTCTTTAAGTTTTTCAAAAATTTGACTCTCTGCTCGACATGACTCAACGTTGGTGGTTTTACCCGGCTCTTGCCGCTCTCTCCTGTGCGCTTCTACCCGTGCTGATACTGGTGTTTGCGGCAATGTTGGCCTATCCGACTCTCCCCTCGCTGGAGGCGCTAACCGATTACCAACCCAAAATCCCATTGCGCGTATACAGTGCGGAAGGAACCTTACTGGGAGAATTCGGTGAAGAACGCCGCGCACTGGTCAAGATAGGCGATGTTCCCGACCTGATGAAAAAAGCCATCCTTGCAGCGGAAGATGACCGTTTCTATGAACATGGCGGGGTTGACTATTTGGGCATGCTGCGCGCGGCTTACTCTGATTTCACTTCAGGCGGTGCCAAACAGGGCGCCAGCACTATAACCATGCAGGTTGCCCGAAATTTTTTTCTGTCCAAGGAAAAAACCCTGACGCGCAAATTCAATGAAGTCTTGCTTGCCCTTAAAATTGAGCACAACCTGACCAAGGATCAAATCCTTCAACTTTATATTAACCAGATTTATCTCGGCCAGCGAGCCTATGGTTTTGCCGCCGCCGCGCAAATATATTTCGGCAAAAACCTCGGCCAGCTTGACGTGCCTGAAATGGCCATGCTGGCCGGCCTGCCCAAAGCTCCCTCAGCCTACAATCCGGTGGTCAACCCGAAACGGGCCAAATTGCGCCAGATGTATGTGCTGCGCCGCATGCATGAACTTCATTTTATCGAGACTGCGCAATTTGAAGCGGCCCAGCACAAGCCGATGTCGACCAAGCACGGCAATCAGGAGTTTCCGGTCAAAGCGGATTTTCTTGCAGAAATGGTTCGGCAGGAAGTTTTTGACCGATATCAGGAAGACTCCTACACCCAGGGCATCAAGGTATATACCACCATACGCCAGCAGGATCAGTTGGCGGCGTACAAAGCGTTGCGCAAAAGCGTGCTTGACTACGATCAGCGACATGGTTACCGTGGCCCGGAAGGTTACGCCGACCTGAGCGAAGGCAATAGCGATGAGGATTTGGAAGAGGCACTGCAGGATGCGACCGACAGCGACGACCTGATCCCCGCCGTAGTGCAGCAAGCCACTCCTACTGCTGTAAGAGCCTATGGCAAGGGCGGACAAATTATTGAAATCGGCCCGGACGGCCTGAAATTTGCGCAGCGTGCTCTGACTGAAAAGGTTGCACTGAACCAGCGTATTCGCCCCGGCTCGATCATTCGGGTACAGCAAAATGAAAAAGGGGCATGGCAAATCACCCAATTGCCGCAGGTTGAAGCGGCATTCGTTTCCGGCAGCCCTCACGATGGCGCAATCTACTCTTTGGTCGGCGGTTTCGACTTTAACCGCAACCAGTTCAACCACATTACCCAGGCGTGGCGACAACCCGGCTCCAGTTTTAAGCCGTTCATTTATTCCTCGGCACTGGAAAAGGGATTTACGCCCGCCTCTGTCATCAATGATGCGCCCCTTATGTTCAGTGCCGCCGAAACCGGAAGCGATGCATGGCAACCCAAAAACTTCGACGGCAAATTTGAAGGTCCGATGCGTATGCGCCAGGCGCTGACCAAATCAAAGAATCTGGTTTCCATACGCATACTTCAGGCCGTGACCCCCCAATATGCACAAGACTACATTACCAAATTCGGCTTCGATCCGGCCAAGCATCCGCCCTATCTCACTATGGCGCTGGGCGCCGGTTCGGTTACCCCGCTGCAAATGCTGACGGGCTATTCCGTCTTCGCCAACGGCGGGTTCCGCATCGCGCCCTATTTCATCCAGCGTATAGAGGATGCCAAAGGCGTCATTTTGAACAAGGCCGAGCCTGAAGTTGCCGGAGAAAACGCATTGCAGGTAATTGATGTGCGCAATGCCTTTACCATGGTCAGCATGATGCAGGATGTCGTGCGTCATGGTACCGCCATACGCGCTATGCAACTCGGCCGCTCGGATCTGGCCGGGAAAACGGGTACCACCAGCGACTCGCTGGATGCCTGGTTCTGCGGCTTCCAACCCACCGTGGTGGGTATTTCCTGGATCGGCTTTGACACCCCGCGCAGTCTGGGCGACAAAGAAACCGGCGGCGGAGCTGCTTTGCCCATGTGGATTGATTACATGGCTGATGTTCTTAGAAATGTACCCCAGGCAAGCTACACCATGCCCGACAACATGGTTGCGGAACGCATCAATAACAAGGGGTTCCGGGATCCCAACGGTGAATTGACCGAATATTTTTACCAGGAGAAGGTGCCGCCTGAACAGGCCGCATCACCCGCAGAAAAAGCCCAAAGCGAATCCGTAAAAGACCAGCTATTCTGAGCGGAAATGAGCAAAGATCCGGCTAACCGTCGTAACCTTATGCGCGAACAACTTGCGTATCAGGCTGCGCGCCTGATGGCCGAAGACGGTATCAATGATTTTGCCTACGCGAAACGTAAAGCCGCCAGGCAAATGGGGGCGACCGACACCCGCCACTTGCCCAGCAATCAGGAAATCGAAGATGCTTTGCACAGTTATCGTGCGCTTTACCAGCACGACAGTCATCCGGAAATTTTGCGTCAATTGCGCCGGGAAGCACTTGCCGCCATGCGTTTGCTGGAGCCATTTCAGCCCTACCTGACCGGATCCGTTCTGAGTGGCACGGCAGGAGAACAGTCCGATATCAATATCATGCTGTTCAGCGACGATGCCAAAGCTGTACTGCTGTTCCTGCTCCAACACAATATCGAGTTCGGGGACGGAGAGTGGAGAGTGCGCGTGGGTGGTCATGAGGAACTCGTTCCCAGCTATACACTAACCGGGGAATCGGGCACTCAATTGCACATCATCGTATTGCCGGAAAACGCCCGCTTCAGCGGTAGTCGCCATCCTGAAACCCATGCGAATATCATTTCTGTAGAAGCATTGTTGGCAGGTTGAATTCGCTCTAGAGAAGCTGGTCGTGAAGTTAACTTGAGAACCCGATGCATCCCACTTCGACCCATACAACTGAATTACGCCAGGCCGCATTATTCTTGCTGGCCGAATGCGATGCTGCAAGCAAAGCCGCAGGCGTTCGCCAATTGCAACAAACCTGGCTGTCAGGCTCCATTGAACTGAATACCCGGATCACTCTCAGTACAAACCGGGTCATTCCGGGTCAACCGGCAAAACCCGGGATGGTTTTACCGCGACTGGTCAAGCGCCGCTCTATGGCCACCCCCGAGGGCCGCGCCATTTTGATTCACGCCTTGGTACATATTGAGTTCAATGCCATCAATCTGGCGCTGGATGCAATCTGGCGGTTCCCCGGCATGCCCCGGGAATATTACGCCGATTGGATGCAAGTCGCGGATGAAGAGGCATTACATTTTTCCCTGCTGGCAAATCACCTGCTCGGATTGGATTATACCTATGGCGATTTTCCCGCCCACAATAGCTTGTGGGAAATGGCAGACAGGACGCGGCATGACCTTCTTGCACGACTCGCCATGGTGCCCCGGACAATGGAAGCGCGGGGACTGGATGTCGTACCCGCGTTGCGCGATAAACTTGCTCAAGCCGGTGACAAGGATGCGGCAGCTATCATGAACCTTATACTGCGCGACGAGATCGGCCATGTCTCTATCGGAAACCGCTGGTACGGGTGGTTATGCGAACAACGCGGTCTGGAACCGGTCGACACTTATTTGAAACTTGCCGTGGATTACGTTGCACCCGCATTGCGCGGACCTTTTAATTTGTCAGCACGGAGAGCAGCGGGATTTAGCGAGCCGGAATTGGCCCTGTTGACCGCATAAATTGAACCCCTATTGGCAACAAAGCACTCGCAAGGAAATAGCCGGCCAACCCCCTACCCGGTGCAAAACACTTCCCGCATCATTCCTATCAGCTTGATGGTACGAGCATCAGCGATGCGGTAAAACACACGATTGGCATCTTTGCGCGTAGACAATACGCCCTTGTCGCGCAGGATGGACAGATGCTGGGAGATATTGCTCTGGGAAGTACCCACATCAGCAACAATATCCTGTACGCTGATCTCCTTGTCACCCAGCACGCACAATATCTTCAGTCGCAACGGATGAGCAATAGCCTTGATTGCCAGCGAGGCCTGCAATATATCTTCATCTTTATCAATTAGCTTGGTCATAATTTTCTGCCTGCCTTTATGTTGACTCCGCTCCCGTTATCACAAAACCGCGTTACTCGGGAACCATCAAACAGGTCATGCTGCCTGTCGCTGATATTTGCTGAGCATGAATATCCAAAAATTGGGCTAAAATACCCCATTGCTAAAAATTAGCACCCCCTTATATTCTGATACAACTACCCCATGAAAGCCACTCCTGTTTTGCTTCTTATTCTCGACGGCTTCGGTTACAGCGAAGACCCGGATCACAACGCCATCGCCAATGCACGCAAGCCCAACTGGGATCGGCTATGGAAGGCGTACCCGCATACGCTGATAAACGCTTCCGAATTATCGGTGGGCCTGCCCAAAGGACAGATGGGCAATTCCGAGGTGGGTCACCTCAACATTGGTGCGGGCCGGGTAATTTATCAGGAACTTACCCGCGTGGACGTGGCAATTCAGGATGGCAGTTTCAATTCCAATCCGGCGTTCTCCCATGCCATCGCCCAAGCCAAAGCGAATAACTCTGCGCTGCATATCATGGGTCTTTTATCCCCCGGCGGTGTGCATAGCCATGAAGATCATATCCATGCGATGCTGGAACTGGCCGTGAGTTCGGGTCTGCGCAAGATATACCTGCACGCTTTTCTTGACGGTCGCGATACACCGCCGCGCAGCGCGGAGAAATCGCTGCAACGCCTGCAGGACAAATGTTCCTCACTCGGCACCGGACGCATCGCAACGATCACCGGACGCTACTACGCAATGGACCGTGATAACCGTTGGGAACGCGTGCAACCGGCCTATGATTTATTGACCCGGGGAAAAGCCGCCTTCAGCGCCGCCACGGCGGTTGAAGGATTGCTGAACGCCTATGCACGCGACGAAAATGACGAATTCGTGAAAGCCACCCTCATTGGCGAGCCGGTTGGCATGCAGGATGGGGATGTGGCGGTATTCATGAACTTCCGTGCCGACCGTGCACGCGAAATCACCCGTGCATTAACTGACCCCGCATTCAGCCAGTTCACCCGCGAGCGTTTTCCCAAACTGGCGGATTTTGTCATGCTGAGCAGCTACGGCGATGACTTCAGTCACCTTCCCGCGGCTTTCTCGCCCGAATCCATTCATAACGGATTCGGGGAATATATATCCGGCCTTGGACTTCAACAATTGCGCATTGCGGAGACGGAAAAATATGCGCATGTCACTTATTTTTTCAACGGCGGCACCGAGCAGCCTTATGCGGGCGAAGACCGTATTCTTGTGCCCTCGCCCAAGGTAGCCACCTACGACCTGCAACCCGAGATGAATGCGGTTGAAGTCACCGACAAACTGGAAGCGGCGATTCGCGGGGGACAATACCAGGCCATCATTTGTAATTACGCCAACTGCGACATGGTTGGCCACACCGGAATTCTGGATGCGGCAATTCGGGCTGTTGAGACCTTGGATGCGTGTGTTGGCCGTGTGGTGGAAGCCATGCAGGCATGCGGTGGCGAAGTGCTGATCACGGCAGATCACGGCAATGCGGAGCAGATGATCGATCACGTCACCCATCAGGCCCACACCGCACACACCTTGAACAAGGTGCCCTTTTTGTACATCGGCCGCAATGCCGCAATGGTGGACGGAGGCGCTTTGCAAGATGTTGCTCCCACCCTGCTTGCCATGATGGGGCTTCCGCAACCTTCTGAAATGACAGGCACACCGCTCGTTCAATTTTTATGAATCGACCGTATGGCACTGTCAATTTCCCAGGCTTGAACAAGCCTGGGAAATTGCATGCCTTGGCTATAATGCGGTTTGTTTTTTGCATCCTGCCCCTCTTCCTGCCAATAAATACTGCCCACGCCTCCAAACAGGATGATCTGGAAAATTTACGCAGGCGCATTTCCAGCCTGCAGCAGGAGCTTGAAAAAACCAGCGAATCAAAATCCGAAGTGGCAGATGCGTTACGCGAATCCGAGCGCGCCATCAGCAACAGCAACCGCAAGCTTGCCGAACTTGAGTTGCAACAACACGAGGCCCGCGACACTCTGGGCCGTCTGCAATCGCAAAGCCGCCAATTGGAAGGCGATATTCAGAGCCAGCAGGTTTTGCTCGGAAAATTGCTTTACCAGCAATATTTGGGCGGCAAACAGGAATATCTCAAGCTGCTGCTGAACAATCGCGATCCCAACCAGACAGCGCGCGATGTGCAATATTATGAATATATTGCCCGCAACCGGGCGATTTGGCTCCGCACGCTGCGCACCAATCTCGAACAATTGCATACTGTTGCCGACCAAACCAAAGAGAAAAGCGCCGAAATTTCCGTACTGCAGACAGCGCAAAATTCCCAGAAGCGCACTCTTGAAAGGGACAAACTTACCCACCAGAAAGTGCTCAAGAAAATTGCATTGCAACTTAAGCAGCAGCGACGTGAAATCGGACGTTTGCAACGCGACGAAAATCGGCTGGCACAACTGGTGGAAAAACTTTCGCGAATGCTGGCACAACCAAAGAGCAAGGGGCTGTTCAGCAACAATAGCTTGCCCGATGACCGTTTTGACGGCAGCCCGTTTGAACTCCTCAAGGGCAAGCTGGCCTTGCCGGTCAAGGGCGAAGTCAGCAACAAGTTCGGAAACACCCGGCCGGACAGCACCGTGCAGTGGAAGGGATTGTTTCTGCGTGCCAATGCGAACCAGCCCGTCAAAGCCGTGGCTGCGGGACGGGTAGTATTTGCCGATTGGCTGCGGGGTTTCGGGAACTTATTGATACTGGATCATGGCAAAGGCTACATGAGTTTGTACGGCAACAATGAAACGCTGTACAAGCAGGTGGGGGACGTTTTGCGCGGGGGCGACGTTATTGCAGCGGTTGGCAATAGCGGCGGGAATGAGGAATCCGGTTTATACTTCGAGTTGCGCCACGAAGGACAGCCTATGGATCCAATGAAGTGGATTTCCCGGTAACTGACGTTGTCCGGCCAGATTTTTCGTGGAATGGTTAATTCAATGAGGTCTTAAAATGCGTAGTCGTATGAACAGTCGTGTTGAAAAAATTGGTTTGGTCGGACTTGGCCTGATTGCCGGTGTGTTTATCAGCCTGCATTTTTCCGCCCTTGCCGACAAGGATACCGAAGCCACTTTACCCGTTGAAGAGTTGCGTTCCTTCTCAGAGGTTTTTGGCCGCGTCAAAAGCGATTATGTAGAGCCGGTTGAAGACAAAAAATTGATTACCGGGGCTATCAACGGAATGTTGAGCAGTCTGGATCCTCATTCTGCCTATTTGAATGTCGAAGATTTCAAAGAGTTACAAGTTGGAACCCAGGGCGAATTCGGCGGTTTGGGAATTGAAGTCGGCATGGAGGACGGTCTGGTAAAAGTCGTGTCGCCCATTGAAGACACGCCGGCATTTCAAGCGGGCATTAAAAGCGGTGATCTGATTTTCAAGCTTGACGACACGCTGGTAAAAGGCCTCTCGCTGAACGATGCGGTCAAGCATATGCGCGGCAAACCCGGCAGCAAAATCACGCTGACTATCATACGCAAAAACGAAGCCAAGCCGCTCGTGTTCACCCTTGCGCGAGCCGTCATCAAAGTCAAAAGCGTCAAATCCAGACTGGTTGAGCCGGGCTATGGTTACGTGCGCATTACCCAGTTTCAGGAGCATACCGGCGAAAACCTTGCCTCCTCGCTGGAAAGTCTCACCAAAGAAAACAAGGAAGACCTGAAGGGACTGGTGCTGGATCTGCGCAACAATCCCGGCGGACTGCTCACAGCAGCAGTGGGGGTCTCTGCCGCTTTCCTGCCAAAGGATGCTTTGGTGGTTTACACCGAAGGTCGCACTGCAGATGCCAAGATGCGTTTGAATGCGAATGCGGATGATTATCTTCGCGGCGAAGACAAGGTTGATTACCTGAAGAATCTTCCTCCCTCAATCAAGGACGTACCGCTGATTGTGTTGGTCAACGGCGGCTCCGCTTCGGCTTCGGAAATTGTTTCGGGTGCCTTGCAGGATCATAAACGCGCCGTCATCATGGGCACGCAGACTTTCGGCAAGGGCTCGGTGCAAACCATACTGCCGCTCGGCGGAAATACCGCGCTCAAACTCACCACCGCGCGTTATTACACGCCCGGCGGCCGTTCGATCCAGGCCAAAGGTATCGTCCCCGATATCCCTGTGGAAGATCCTGCGACCAGCGCACAGGAAAAGGCTTTTCATCTGAGAGAGGCCGATTTGGAAAACCACTTGAGCAATGACCGTCAACCTGAAGTAAAAGCTGATGCGGCAAAGCCCGAGATACCGGCCAAGGAACACCCGTCCAAGCCCAAGGATAAAGAAGAAGATGCCGGTAAACCGGAGCCGGTAGCGTATGGCGAAAAGAATGATTACCAGTTGAATCAGGCGCTAAACCTGTTAAAGGGTATGAATATTCTGGGCAAGAAATAGGCTGTCAAACCTGTGGAACCGGCATGAACGACGAACAACTGCTGCGCTACAGTCGCCATATTTTACTGCCGGAAATTGGAATTGAAGGCCAGCAAAAATTGCTTGGGGCGCACGCGCTGATTATTGGAGCGGGCGGTTTGGGTTCCCCTGCCGCCATGTTTCTGGCTGCCAGCGGCGTAGGCAGACTGACGCTGTGCGACGGGGATACGGTAGACCTGACCAATTTGCAGCGACAGATATTGCATCGCACCTCCGGTATTGGCCTGCCCAAAACGACTTCGGCACAAACGGCACTTTCCGGGATCAATCCCGAAGTGCACGTCGTCGCCTTAAACGAACGGGTCAACGAATCCCGCCTGCCGGAGCTTGCTGCACAGGCTGATGTTGTATTGGATTGCTCCGATAATTTTGAAACTCGCTATGCACTTAACCGGGTGTGCTTGCTTTTGAAAACGCCGTTGATTTCCGGCGCGGCTTCCCGTTTTAGCGGGCAAGTCAGCGTTTTTGATTTTCGCCTCGCCCATAGTCCCTGCTATCACTGTCTCTATCCGGAACAGGCTGAAGTTGAAGAAACCCGCTGCGCGATTATGGGCGTATTTGCACCGCTGGTTGGCATTATCGGTAGTCTGCAAGCGGCAGAAGCCCTTAAATTATTGTTGAATACAGGCACCTCGCTTTGCGGGAAATTGCTGGTGCTGGATGTACTGCAAATGGATTTGCGCAGCATTAAACTGAACAGAGATGAATCCTGTGCCGTTTGTGGCATTCAAAAAACAGCTTGATATTCATTGCATGAAAGCTGAAAATTTACCCGTGCGGCAGAAATTCATGCCGCTGCGTTTTCGCTTGCGTACACCACATCAATCGGGTCAATTATGAATACGACGTCTGAAACTGATATTGACACATCCGCCTTGCTCGACGAAATCCAGGACATGTTGCTGGGCTGCGACCTGTTCAATAATTACGCGCCTGCCGAGCTATGCGCAATTGCACGATATTTCAACATCACCGACATGCACAAGGGCGAAGTAATTTTTCGGGAGGGAGATATCGGGTCGTTCATGTGCATACTCATTGAGGGTGACATCACTGTGCTCAAAAGCAGTCTTGAAGAAGGGAATGTATTTCTTGCCAGCTTGCGCAAGGGCCGGACATTTGGTGAAATGGCTGTGCTGGACGGCGAAAGACGTTCCGCCACCTGCATTGCCGAATCCAACTGCAGTTTGCTGACCTTATCGAAGGAAGCATTGGACAGGATGATGGCAGACGTCCCGGCCACTGCGGCAAAAGTAGTGCGCACCGTCGCTGTATCACTTTCCAGAAGATTGCGCATGGCCGATGGCAAGCTGGTTGACCGCAGGACTAACAACGTTCTCTGACGCAAACCCAACTGGTCATTGGAATTTTATGTTCAAATGACGCCCGTACAAACAACCCCCCGTTAAATACCGTGGAAAAAGTTCGACTTTCAAAACTTATGTCTGAACAAGGCCTGTGTTCGCGCCGCGAGGCGGATAGTTATATCGAACGCGGCTGGGTTCTGGTGGACGGAAAACCGGTAACCGAGTTGGGCACCCGGATTGACCCGTCACAGCGCATCACCCTCAATCGTTCTGCGCAAGCCCAGCAGCAGAAATCTGTGACTATCCTGCTAAACAAGCCCATTGGTCTGGTTTCCGGTCAGGCGGAAGACAACCATAAACCCGCCGCTTCGTTGATCAATGCGGCCTCGCGTTTCCCTGCCGACAAGTCACCCATACAGTTCCATCCCCTGCACCTGAAAGGCCTTGCCCCGGCAGGTCGTCTGGACATTGACTCACAGGGTTTGCTGGTGCTCACCCAGGATGGCCGTGTCGCCAAGCAACTTATCGGCGAAGACTCTGCAGTGGACAAGGAGTATCTGGTGCGCGTGCAGGGCAAGATTGTCGGCAACGGATTGCAAATGCTGAACCACGGGCTAAAACTCGACGGCGAGGCGCTCAAGCCCGCCAAAGTAAGCTGGCAGAATGACGACCAATTGCGTTTTGTTTTGCGTGAAGGGAAAAAGCGCCAGATCCGGCGCATGTGCGAACTTGTGGGTTTGAAAGTCACCGGACTGAAACGCGTACGTATTGGCAAGGTCAAACTGGGGGATTTACCGGTCGGGCAATGGCGCTATTTGCGCGAGGATGAATCGTTCTAGTACTTTGTAACACTAAAACCAACCCACTCAGTCCCCCCTGGTCAGCGGGGAAGTGTTCAGCTCCTCCCCTGACAAGGGAAGGTTGGGAGGGGTTTAGTCTGCGAAGATTCGTAAGTTACAAGCTACTAGCCTGCGCTCTCTTCCAGTTGGCTACGCATGACTTTCAACTGGAATAATGTGTTGCGTTCTTCCTCGGACAGGGTCGATTCAATATATCGTATGGTAGTCTGGTAACTCGGGATAACGTTGTACTTGAGGGCATTGACGCGTTTCTGGGTTTTGCGTTGTTCGTTGAGCAAACGCCATAACGCAGTTTCAGCTTCGCCCAGTCGCGCAAGCAAGATAGCAATTTCGGTCATGCGTTTGCGCGCTTCATCGAAACTGGCATCGGTCCACATCAGCCCGACGGGTTGCAAAGGGGCGCTCTCGACCGTCACCGTCGGGTATTCGACGCCGATACTGCTGCGCGGCAGAATGTAAACCGAGAGCGCAGGCTTAAGTCCCAACACCGCCTGGTGCAGCTGGGTGCTGCCCATGCGCATGTGGGCAATGGACAACCAATGATAAGTCCCCTGCAAAGCCACGCTCACGGTCTGGCGCAATTCGCGGTAACTGCACAGACGCTGGTGTACCAGGCGGGTAAGCAGTTCGCGTTTGCGTTCCAGCAGATCGTGTCCGTGCTGCAGTGCCTTCTCCTGTCGGCGCAGCAACAGCAGCGTGCTTTTGGTCGGACGCACTTTGAGGCGATTTTTCATTTCTCCCCCGGCCGTATCCCCTGCCAATGATGGTATTGAGTCAAATCCGCTGCAGACACGCGCGTCAATGCTTCCGGCGGAAGCAGCGAGAGCAGTTCCCAGGCCAGATCCAGCGTATCGGCAATATTGCGTTCCTCATTTTCACCCTGCCCAACAAATCGACGCTCGAAGGCTTCGGCGAAGTCGAGATAATTCCGGTCGGTCTCGGATAAGTCCTCTGCGCCGATGATGGAAGCAAGATTGCGCACCTCCAGTCCCCGCGCATAGGAGGCGTAGATTTGCCCCGCGACCCGCGCATGATCCTCGCGCGTGTGTTCTTTGCCGATGCCGTCCTTCATCAAGCGCGACAACGAAGGCGGAATATCCACCGGCGGATAAATGCCGAGGTTGTTAAGCGTGCGGCTCAACACCAGTTGCCCCTCGGTGATGTAACCGGTGAGGTCGGGGATGGGATGGGTGATGTCGTCGCTAGGCATACTTACCACCGGCACCATGGTAATCGAGCCGGGCTTGCCGCGAATGCGCCCCGCACGCTCGTAGATTTCCGCCAGATCGGAGTAAAGGTAGCCGGGATACCCTTTGCGCGCGGGTACATCGCCTTTGGCCGTGGCGACTTCGCGCAAAGCCTCGGCGTAGTGCGTCATGTCGGTCATCACCACCAGCACATGCAAATCGAGATCGAACGCAAGGTATTCCGCCACGGTCAGCGCGGCGCGCGGCAGGATCAGACGCTCGATGGCGGGTTCATCCGCGAGGTTGAGGAACATCACCACATTGCGCAGCACGCCGCTGTCGGCAAAGGTCTCGCGGAAGAAACGCGCATCGGCATACGACACGCCCATCGCGGCAAATACCACGGCGAAATGCGTATCCTGGCCCGGCAAGCGGGCCTGACGCACAATCTGCGCGGCGAGGCGGTTGTGCGGCAAACCCGAGCCGGAGAAAATTGGCAGCTTCTGTCCGCGCACCAGCGCATTGAGGCCGTCCACTGCGGACAGTCCGGTCTGGATAAATTCGCGCGGGTAGGCGCGCGCGGCCGGGTTCACCGGAGAACCGTTAACATTGCGCTTCAGGTGGGAGAACACCGGGGGAAGATCATCGCGCGGCTGGCCTATACCGTTGAATACGCGACCGAGCAGATCGGGACTCAGCGCGACTTCAAAAGGCTGATCGAGAAAACGTACCCAGGTGCGCTCCAGATCAAGATTGTCGGTGCCTTCCAGCACCTGGATCAGCACCAGTTCGTCGGAAGTGCGGATCACCTGCCCGTTGCGCCGACGCCCGCTGTGGTCGCGCACCACCACACGGTCGCCCAGCGCCACGCCGGGTACGCCGCGCATATACAACAGCCCGCTGCGCGCCTCCGTTACCAGCCGGTATTCTTTGTCGCTCATAAGTATGAGTCCGTCAATTTTTAAGCGGTTGCCATTTTCTTGTAGCGGTTTCCAGGCAAATCTTCATCTTCAACTATGGCATGAAAATTCCGTCTAGGCTGGTGGTAAACTAGGGTTCGTGCCTGTGTCAACTCTGCATCGAGCTTGCTCGATAGCAGATTGCCTGACTTTGTTACACCACCACCCTACAATTTTTCCTCGTCGTCAGCAATAAATCACAACCTGTCGGCTCTCTTAAGTGCTCTCCCGGATTCCGCAATTCTTCATCCAGGCTATGAGACTGTTTGCTACAAGCCACCAGCAACCGGCTAAGCCTTGAGTCCGTGCTGTGCGTATTCGATGCGCAGGCGCTCGAATTCGCTGTCGGCGCGTGCGGAGAAGCTGCGCAGTTCATCCATCTGTTCGTTCGTGTAGCTCGCCTTCAGGCGCTGGGCTTCGGCGAGCAACGGCAGGCGCAACAGTTCCTGTACCGGCACGCCGAATTCGAGCAATTTCAAGCCTTGCCGGTAGATGGACAGCATCTGATCCATTAAAGCGAACTGCTTTTGCGGCGAGCAATAGCTGTCCACCGGGTCGAGCGCGCTCTGTTGCAGCACGCCTTCGCGGAATAGCGTCACCCCTTCCATCGCCCAGCGTTGTTGCTGGGATAAGGCCTCAGGGCCGACCAGATTGACGATGCGGGCCAGTTCTTCGGCCTGCGCCAGAATGCCCAGTGCCGCAGCACGGTGTGCTGCCCAGCGAGGGTCGACGTGCTCGGCCCACCAGCCGCTGCAGCTTGCCACATAGCCGGAGAAACTTTCCACCCAGTCGATGGCGGGGTAGTGACGCGCGTCGGCAAGTTCCTTGGACAGCGCCCAGAAAGTCTGCACGATCTCCTTGGTGTGGCTGGTGACCGGTTCGGAGAAGTCGCCGCCGGGCGGTGACACCGCACCGATCAACGTGATCGAACCGCTTGCACCCGCGAGGGTCTGCACCCGTCCCGAACGTTCGTAGAAGGCGGCGAGGCGCGAGGCGAGGTAGGCGGGATAGCCTTCCTCGACCGGCATCTGGCCGAGGCGTCCGGCCACCTCGCGCAACGCTTCGGCCCAGCGGCTGGTGGAATCGGCCACCATCACCACGTCGTAGCCCTGGTCGCGGTAATACTCGGCCAGCGTGACTCCCACATAGATCGAGGCCTCGCGCGCCACCACCGGCATGTTCGAGGTGTTGGCCACCAGCAGCGTGCGTTCCATCAGCGAACGCCCGGTGTTGGGGTCGGTGAGCAGGGGGAAACTTTCGAGGATATCCACCATTTCGTTGCCGCGCTCGCCGCATCCGACGTAGATCACTATGCTGGCATCGGACCAGCGTGCGATCTGCTGCTGCACCATGGTCTTGCCCGCGCCGAAGGGCCCGGGAACGGCGGCACGCCCGCCCTTGACCACGGGGAAAAAGGTGTCGAGGATGCGTTGCCCGGTGAGCAGCGGCGCCACGGCATCGTCGCGGCGCAGATACGGGCGCGGGGTACGCACCGGCCAGCGGTGGAACAGTTTGAGTTCGTGGATATCGCCCTGTTCGGAGCGGACACGCGCCACCACCTGATCGACCGTAACATCGTTTGCGGAAATGATTTCCAGTAACTCTCCGCCCCTGTCCGGGGGAACGAGAATGCGGTGCATGATGGTCGGGGTTTCCTGCACGCTGCCCAACACCGCACCGGATTTGATTCGGATGCCGGCAGCAAGTCCGGGCGCAGGTTCGAAGCGCCACAGACGCTTGCGATCCAACGGGGGGATGTGCACCCCGCGCGGAATGAAATCTCCATGCAACTTGGCATATTCCAGCAGGGGACGTTGTACGCCGTCGAAAATGCCACCCAGCAATCCCGGCCCCAATTCCACCGACAGCGGATAACCGAGAGCCGTGACCTGCTCCCCCGGCCGCAATGATTCGGTGGGTTCGTACACCTGCACCAGGGCGCGCGCACCGTTGCGGGCAATGACTTCTCCGCTCAAATTCAGTCGTCCTATGTTGACCTCCTCGCCGGTGCGCACATCCGCCAGTTCAACCGTGACCAAAGGCCCGTTAACCTCTATGACCTTACCCATTGGGGACTTCTCCGATCTGTGGCATCAGCCGTTCGGCGATCAAACCTTGTATCTCCCCGGCCATCCTTTCCATGCGCCCCTCGAAAGTATTGTCGAAACGAATGTCTCCGTCCGCGCTGATTACCAGCACACCGCCCAGGCTGTTCAGCGGAACCGGAGATAGCGTCAGCCTTTTGCCGGGTGCTGCGTCAGCGGCATGGTGTGTCCAGTCCTGTTGCAGCCGCAGAAGGTCGCGGGCATTGAACTGCGCGACCAGCTCACCGCGCTCGATAGCTTGCGCGGACTCGCGCAGATAGTTGAGCAACAGTGGCAAATAACGTGTTTCATCCTCGGCCAGAGCGGACAACATTTGGTTCAGCTTGGGGAGCGCTGCATCGATCAGTTCCCGGCGCAAGCGATCAAATCCCGCACGCAGATCAAGCTCCGCCGCCTGCACCTGTTGCAGATAGAGGCGCTCGGCACGGGCTTTGGCCGCCATCTGTTCATGCTCTTCCGCCAGATGCAGCCTTTGCCGGGCTTCCACCAGCATCAGTTCACGGGCTTGCCGGCCGTTGACGAGATGCTCTTCGGACAACTTGCGGGCGCGCTCTGCCAGCGCGGATTCGAGACCGGAAATGGCTTCCGGGTCGCTCATTGCTGTGTCTCCAGAGAAGCGGGACCTAGAATTGTTTGCACCAGATTTTCAACTCTGGAGTGGTAGCTGCCGGACAGATGTATCTCGGGAATCTCGGTGATGACTATGCGCCCGCCTTCTCGCTGCGCGCGCTGCAATTGACGGCCCGGATTCCGCGCCAGACTTTGCTCGATGACGACCAGCGCCGCCTGCTGGTTGCGCAGTAATTCCTGCATCAATTTTTCGATGCGTTCGGCTGCGGGATCAACATAAGTCTCAAATCCGATCAGCGCGAACCCTTCCATCAGCGCGGCACTGCCCAGCGCAATCATGCGTGCGGGAACCAGGCCTGCAGGCGTGTTCATGCAATTCTTCCCATCAGCAAAATGGAAACCACGAGACCGTAAATGGCGATCCCCTCGGCGAGTCCCAGATAAATTAGCGTGCGTCCAAACATCTCGGGCTTTTCGGCAATAACCGCGAGGGAGGCCGCTCCCACGGGTCCCACGGCAAGACCGGCGCCAAAAGTTGCGAGTGCCGTCGGAATGCCCGCACCGATGAGGGCCAATCCCAGACCAACGGATATTTCCCCGTGGGGAGCCGAGGCCTGTTGGGCCATGACATCATGCATCCCCAGTAGCAGCGCCCCCAGGCTAGCACCGACGAATATCAGCAAATTGGCAGCCAGCGTACCTGTCCACCAGCGCTTCGCGCTTACGCCTTCTGTCAGCGGGCGTAGTTCCAGATAAATTCCAAAACCCAGCGTGGCAAGCAAATTCAAACAGATTACCGCAATTAGCCATGACATAATTTAATCTCCAAATTAGAAAGACACTTTTGGGAAGCAGGTAGGCTGGTGGTGTTTGTTACACCTCCAGCCTACCCGCTACTTGCTGCCAGCTTATTCCCCAACCTAAGCGGCCGGAACGCGCGCCCGTCGCCACCGAAATAGCGGGAGAATCCTTCATAGTATTCCAGACGCAGCGTCTGAATGGCCACGATTGCACCTTCCAGCGCGAGAATGAAAAGATTACCCAACACCACAGTGATCCAATAACCGGCAGTTTGCAACATGTTTGCCACGATAAACAAGGCAAGGGACAATGCCACATGATTAAGGCTGAATGCCGCGAGGCGCAGGAAAGAAAGGGTGTTTGAGATGTCGGCCATAATCGCCTCGTAACTTTCCATCAGCGAGATCAGCAATTTCTCTGCGGAGACAGTGCCCGGGTTGTGCCGCCAGGAGTGCGTGAAAATTGCAGCCAGCGCGGCACCCGCCGCCAACACCGGAACAATACCGGCATGACCCGACGTCGCATAGTGCCAGGCTCCCGTTAACAAACCCAAGTACAACACCATTCCCGCCGCGCCATGACTATCCAGCAATGCATCATCAAGACGATCATCCGCGATGCTGTTGCGCATGGTCAATATGCCTGCCAGCAGGATGAAACCGATGCCCCAGCCCAGTGCCACACCCAGCATGCGCATCGGATCGGATAACGGTCGCATCCACAATGCGGGAAATACATTTTCAAAGCCGAACACGCTGCCATACAGCAGACCGAATCCTATGGAACTGATTCCGGCTGCAATTGCCGGAATAGCATAGAGACCGAGGCGGCGGCGCAGCAAAATACCGGCGAGCGCAATGGTGGCACCGTGGCCGACATCGCCGAACATCATGCCGAACATCAGCACGAAGGAGATAGCGAATAGCACGGTGGGATCAATTTCCCCGTAACGCGGCACCCCGTAGTTAGTAACCAAACTGGCGAAAGGTTGCAGCCAGCGGTGATGCCGGATTGCCGAGGGTACCCGCAGCCGCTCATCGGCACGGGGATCACGCGATTGCAGTGCGTAACGGGTACCGAAACTTAAGGTCAGCATTTTTTTCAGCTGCGGCAAATGAATGCAGGGTACCCATCCGCCCACGGTTGCAAGGCTGCCTCGCCCGCGCATCAGGCCGGCCAATTCCGCATACGGCGCTGCCCGGGCGAGAATATGTGCCGCATCAAGCAGACGTTCATGCAATTTTTCCCGGGCCAACTCGGCAAATCGATGCGCACTTCCCCGCTCTTGCTGTTCGGCCAAACGTGACAGTCTTACACTTAACTCACTGCGCACCTCGTCCGGACGGCCATGGAATTCGGGGGGAATCTCCATCGTCCGCCAACCGGCAGCCTGCAGCACCCGCTCAATCTCCCCCGCCTTTCCTACGCCCCCTGCAATAATCATGTGTATATGTTCTTCGCTGGTAAAAAAACGAATGGCGATATAGGCGGCCAATCCGAGCGCTTCCTCAAAGCGCTGAATATTCGCTCGCGGTAGTGTGCCTGCGCGCACATCCAGCAATGAACTTTTTTTCTGCAGCAAGGCGAGGTCAATATTGATGTCCATGAATTGCTCCAGCACACCGAGCAGTTGCGCGGTATGCCGGTATTCGTCGTGCAGGCTGCGCATGCGTTCCTGCTCTTCCGAGCATTTGTCCCAAACCGATTCCAACCACAAACCCGTTTCCGCAAGTTGTTGTAACGTGACCGTCTGCATGGGTGTAGCGACGGTTTCCGGAACAGCAATTTCATAATGAGCCAGAATCTTGTCGAGGTGCATCCGGATTTCGGTATACGCCTGACGATAGTCTTCTCCCGGCAGTCCGGGAAATTGCTCGGGCGTGATTTCGCTGGCATCGGGATCAAAACTCCCGCAATTGGCAAGCAACAAGGCGGCCTGGGGAGCATCGTCACTGAGCAGGGTGAGCTCGATGCGCTGCATGGGCAGTGGCTTGAACATCAGCTCATCCCCCCGCTGATCGCGTCCAGGCCCAATGCTGAACGAATCGCGGCAGGCTCCATTTTCATGCTGCGCCCGCTCGCGATTGCGCGCAGCCGCCGCAGATCGCGTTCCCGCAACATCATATAAGCAAGCGCGCGTGCCACGTTGAAGCTGGTATGGCGCAGTATGCCGGTGGCTATGCGCCAGCTTTCATGTTCCAGCTTTAGCGTCACCTCGGTAGTATTGCCCACCCCGGCCAGTATCCGGTCGAATGGAGAGGAAAGGCTGCCGATTGCCTCATCGAAGCTTGTGCACTGCGCAAGTTGCCGCATGTGCAGCGGAAGCAATCGATGGCAGGAAGGGATAAGCAGATAATAGGCCTGCGCGGGAGACAGGTTGTAAGCATAGCGGTAGCGCAGCAGCCAAACCAGATTGACACGGTCAACAATACTTCCGGTTAACGAACGCAGGAGTTGACCCGAACGGTTGTCTATCGTCATGCCGCGCCGGGCCAGGCCCGCGTAATAGCGCCGATCCAGCGCGGCATCCAGCGCAAATAATGCTTCTCCCTGTTCCAGCAGTCGGCGGGCCTGGCGCGCGATATCGATGTAAGGCGTCTGCTCCAGACGGCGCAACAATTCCGCGGGGGTATCACTTTGCAATAGTGCATCGATCGGCAGGCTGGTAAATCCCCCCATATCCTGTAACTGCTCCTCGATTGCCAAACGCGGCTGGCCGGTCATTTTGCCGCGTATGATGGCTTTGAGGTTGCCCAATTCGAAGCGGTGCGCCCAATAGCTTAACAACTCCCGCGAGGCGCCCGATAAGGGACGTATCAGCACAGCCAATTCTTTGAGCAATAAGGTCACGTTGTTCTGATCCATATCGACCGTGTATTGCTCCGCGACATCTGCACGGACGGAATTGCGCATGTCATCGGTATAGGGGCGGTCGATCAATGACTCGATCCGGTCGTGGCCCAGCAACTGTCCCGCAAACAGACTGATGCGGGTATTCAGGTAAGCATATTGGGCAACGCTCATGACTTATCCGCCTGCTGAACTTCGCCCGGCAAGCATGGCGAGGGCTTCGTCCAATGCCTGCTGTTCATGCCGTTCTGCCGCGGCACGCAAAGCGAGCGACTGATTGGCATAGCGCCGTTGCATGGAGGCTATAGTTTGCTGCGCGCGCTGTTCGGCCTGAGTGCGCAAGGTTTCTTGAATATTGGCCAGATGGTCGGCATGCTGCTGTTCCGCAGCCCTGACATCACGCTTGGCCTGTTCGATGATAGACTGTCGCTCTTCATCCGCACGCTCGACGACTCTTTCGGCTTCTGTCTCCGCATCCAGCAATCGCTTCAGCGTTTCATCCACCATGATTCCTCCCCGGTTTCCTGTGTTCCGTATACCCTGCCAGTCGCCCGAAGCACGGCTTCGGTCAAATCAAATATTATCAACTTAATATCTTTTCGGACGGTTTCTCTGTCCAGGAATACACGGGCAACGTTTTTAACAGCGTGCGCACCGGCGCGGGAATAGCGGCATGCAACGCATCTTCCACGTTTAGCCACACTCTGCCCGGCTCCTGCAAAAATTTATGCTTGTTCTTTACCCGAATCAGCAGCGGTGAAATATGCAATTTAAAATGGGTGAATGTATGCGACAGTACCGGCAACACAATGGTCTGCGTTAAGTCCGCGCCAAAATTTTGTGCGCAGAAATCCGCACTGTTCTGACCCTCGTCAATTTGCGGGGGACACCATAGTCCGCCCCATATCCCGCTGCCGGGCCGTTTTTCAAGCAGGATATCTGTTCCGTTGAGCAGCAACAAAAATGTGCTGTTTTTTTCCGGCAGCAATTTGCGCGGACGAGGGGTGGGCAGTTGCGCAACCAAGTTCTGGTTCAATGCCGCGCAATCCTTCTGCAGCGGGCACATTTCACACCGGGGTCTGGTTCGCGTACATAATTGTGAGCCAAAATCCATCAAACCCTGCGTATACACTGCCACGTCACGCGCGGGCAGCAACTCTTCCGCTTTTTGCCAGAGTTGAGCCTCAATTTTCTTGTCCCCGGTGTAACCCTTGATTGCACAATAGCGCGCCAGGACACGTTTGACATTGCCATCCAAAATCGCGCACCGTTCATGGAATGCCAAAGCGCTGACAGCGGCGGCGGTAGAACGGCCAACTCCGGGCAGAGAACAAATATCCCCAAAGTTGCGGGGAAATTCTCCCCCGTGTTTCAGCACGATTATCTGCGCGGCCCGAAATAAATTTCGCCCGCGCGAGTAGTAACCCAGCCCGCTCCACAGCGCAAGCACTTCCTCCTCGCTTGCCGCGGCCAGAGTGGCAATGTTCGGAAAGTGTGCAATAAAACGCTGATAGTAGGGAATGACCGTGGCAACCTGGGTCTGCTGCAGCATAATTTCGGAAAGCCATACCCGGTATGCATCCGCACCCTGCCACGGCAAACCGTGACGGCCATGCTTTCTTTGCCAATTAATAACGCGCGTGGAAAAGGTGTTCACCATAATCCAATAAACTTCTAAAAATTCCGGGGAACCTGCTTTAACTCCAAATCAGAGTCCGGCCATGAGCAATGAATATACATCCAATTTGGCACAACAGGGGAAGCAGATACAAATTATGATCTCCCCGATCCATCCGAAAGAGATTCGGTTCAACCACAGTGCAAGCCACAATTTCCTGTTAAATCAAAACATCGGCTTTACTTCCGGTAAGGTGGTTTATATACTGAACCCTGTCCAATCCGGTAATTATATTCATGCATCAATTGCCTTCCCTTGCACCCGCCGATTTTGTGGCCTGGTTCCGCTCGGTCGCACCCTACATCAACGCGTTTCGCGGACGTACCTTTGTGGTGGCATTCGGCGGCGAAGTTGTGGCGGATGGAAAATTTGTCGAGTTGACGCACGATCTTAACCTGCTCGCCAGTCTGGGTGTTCGGCTGGTGCTGGTGCATGGTGCCCGCCCGCAAATTGAGGAGCATCTGGTTCGCAACAATATCAAAGGGCGCTATCACCAGAATATTCGGCTGACCGATGCCGATACCATACAATGCGTTAAGGAGTCCGTGGGACGGGTGCGTTTGGAAATTGAAGCCCTTTTGTCCATGGGATTGGCCAATTCCCCGATGGCGAATGCCGACATCCGCGTGGCGGGCGGAAACTTCATCACTGCCCAGCCGATAGGAATCATTAACGGTATTGATATGCTGCACACTGGCAAAGTCCGCAAAGTGGATGTTGCCGCCATCAAGGACAGGCTCGCTTTCAACGAGGTTGTTCTGCTTTCTTCCCTGGGTTACTCGCCCACCGGGGAAGTGTTCAATCTGACATTGGAGGACGTGGCAACGCAAACTGCCATCGCTCTGGATGCCGACAAGCTAATTTTCCTGATGGAACATGATGGTGTGCACGATAAAAAGGGGGCATTGCTGCGTGAACTCACCGTAGCCGACGCGGGCAAACTGTTATCCGGCAAACGCACCCTGCCGGATGATGTCAGTCTATTCCTGCCTTGTGCGGTTCATGCCTGCGAAGAAGGTGTGGCGCGTGCGCATCTAATCAGTCGTCATGCGGACGGCGCGATTTTACAGGAGTTGTTTTCCGATATCGGCATAGGCAGCATGGTCGTTGAAAGCTCCCTCAACACCTTGCGCGATGCTTCTATCGAGGATGTTGGCGGTATCCTGCAATTGCTGCAACCGCTGGAAGAAGAGGGAATTCTGGTACGCCGCAACCGTGAATTGCTGGAGCGCGAGATTGAACGTTTTGTCGTTCTCGAGCATGACCACCGCATCGTCGGCTGCGCCGCGTTATATCCGTTCGCCGATGAAAACGCTGCCGAGTTGGCTTGCCTCGCGGTACAACCCGGCAGCCGCAGGCACGGCTACGGCGACGCGCTGCTCAAACACGTTGCCGCACAAGCCCAAATCCTGGGCTTGCGCAAGCTGTTCGTACTGACCACCCGCACCGCGCACTGGTTTATTGAACGCGGCTTTGAAGAAGCTGATATCGGACAATTACCGAGTCAGAAGAAGTCCTTATATAACTATCAGCGGCGTTCCAAGGTTTTTGTAAAGTTTTTGTAACAATCATCGTTTAAACTGGATACTGGAGAATTTCATGGCAAGAATGGTTCAATGTGTAAAACTGGGGCGCGAAGCGGAAGGTCTGGATCGGCTGACTTACCCCGGCCCGTTGGGGCAGCGCATTTTTGAAAATGTATCAAAGGAAGCATGGCAGGGCTGGATCCGTTTTCAAACCATGCTGGTAAATGAGAACCGCCTGAATCTCGCCGATGCCCAGGCACGTAAATACCTTGCCGGGCAGATGGAAAATTACTTCTTCGGCGACGGCACACAAATGCCCGAGGGTTACGTGCCGCCCAAACATTAATCCGGGCAATAAATAGAGTGTCAAAGAAATTTCAAGCTCAGCATTTTCTTAACCGCGAACTCGGTCAACTGGAATTCAACCGGCGCGTTCTGGCGCAGGCGGAAGACGCCGGCGTCCCGTTGCTGGAACGGCTGAAATATTTGTGCATCGTCAGCAGCAATCTGGACGAATTTTTTGAAATCCGTGTCGCCGGACTGAAAGAGCAGTTCGACCTTTCCGGCGTCCCCGCCGGAGCCGACGGCATGGATGCACGCCAGACCCTCAAGCTGATTAGGGAGCAGGCTCACCTGCTCATCGAGCGACAATATCAGGTGCTCAATGATGATCTTTTTCCCGCCATGGAAGCGGAAGGTATTCGCTTCCTGCGCCGCACCCTCTGGAACGACGAGCAGCGAGCCTGGGTAAAGGATTTTTTCTTCACCGAGGTTATGCCGGTACTGACCCCCATCGGGCTTGACCCGTCCCATCCCTTCCCGCGGGTACTCAACAAGAGTTTGAATTTTGCAGTCGATCTGCAAGGCAAGGATGCGTTTGGGCGCAATACCGCCAAGGCTATTGTGCAGGCCCCGCGTGTGTTGCCGCGCACCATTCCGCTCCCTCCCGATGTCAGCGGCTGCGCGCACGGCTTCGTCTTTCTTTCTTCCATCCTGCATGCCCATGTCGGTGAATTGTTCGGAGGCATGGAAGTATTAAACTGCCACCAATTCCGGGTGACGCGCAACAGTAATTTATTTGTGGATGATGAGGAAGTAAAGAACTTACGCACCAGCCTGCAGGGTGAACTCCCGCAGCGGCATTTTGGCAACGCGGTACGACTGGAAGTTACCAACAACTGTTCCCAAGCGGTGGCCGATTATTTGCTGAAGCAATTCGAGCTGGGGCCGGATGATTTGTACCGGGTGGACGGTCCGGTTAATCTGGTGCGGCTCATGGGAATTCCCGGGCAGGTGGCTCGCGACGATCTCAAATTTCAGGAGTTTTCACCCGGCGTTCCCGCTGTATTGCAAAAGAAGGGCGCGGACATGTTCAAAGTGATCCGCAAAGGTGACGTATTGCTTCATCATCCCTTCCAGTCGTTCAAGCCGGTGCTGGATTTTATTCATCAGGCTTCGGTTGATCCCAAGGTAGTCGCCATCAAGCAGACCGTTTATCGTACCGGTGTCGACTCTGAGTTGATGGAGGCATTGATCTCAGCCACGCGATTGGGCAAAGAGGTAACGGTCGTCGTGGAACTGCTCGCCCGGTTTGACGAAGAAGCCAACATCAACTGGGCCAGCCGGCTGGAAGAGGTGGGGGCTCATGTGGTGTACGGCGTGGTCGGACACAAAACCCATGCCAAAATGCTGATGGTTGTTCGCCGCGAAGAAGGCAAGCTGCGCCGTTATGTGCATCTCGGAACCGGCAACTATCACCCGCGTACAGCGCGTCTCTATACCGACTTCGGGCTTTTCAGCACGAATGAAGAAATTTGTGCCGATGTGAACGAAGTGTTCGTTCAACTTACCAGTTTGGGCAAAGCGGGCAAGCTGCGCCATTTGTGGCAATCGCCGTTTTCGCTGCACGACCAAGTGCTGAACTCTATTCGTAACGAAACCAAAATCGCCCAGACCGGTAAACCGGCGCACATCATTGCCAAAATGAACTCGCTGCTGGAACCGGAAACCATCATGGCGCTGTATGAAGCTTCCCAGGCCGGGGTAAAAATTGATCTCATCGTGCGCGGCGTATGCGCGCTTCGTCCCGGTGTTCCGGAGTTGTCCGAAAATATTCGGGTGCATTCAATCATCGGGCGTTTTTTGGAGCACACACGCATCTTCTATTTCCGCAACAATCTGGCGCACAATGTTTTCCTTTCGAGCGCAGACTGGATGGACCGGAATTTCTTCCGCCGCATTGAGGTATGCTTTCCGGTTTTGGACACAAAACTAAAAAAACGTGTGATCGAAGAAGGCCTGAAAATTTACCTGCTGGACAATTGTCAGGCTTGGGATATGGATTCCGATGGACATTACCGCCGCAAGACGCCGCGCCGCGCCGAAGCCAGAAGTGCGCAGGCTATGCTGTTGCAGGAGTTGGCAGGCAAACCTGGCGAGCAGACATAACTGCTGCAAAACGGCAAGAATGTCTATCCTTGCGGAAGACCCCAATCGTTTTTTTGTTGTTAGCCGAAGTATTATCCCTGGCCATTAATCGGATTGACTACGCTTCTTGCTAAAAAATAACCGGCGCGATATTCTCAAAGACCCAGCGAAGCCAGCAAATCATCCACCTCGTCCTGACCGTTCACGTTGCTTTCAGTGGTGATGCCGGGTCCGGCCATCAAGCCCTGGGTACTGATCAGGGAGTCTTTGGAGTCTGGCGCATATTCTTTAAGCAATTCCAGAAGGATGCCCTCGACTTCGACTGCGGCAACGACAATTTTGTTGACCATTTGTCCCGCCACATCGCGGAATTCCTGGGCTTCCATAATTTGCATCAGGTTATGATGAACCGACTCTTCGGCTGAAGCGATTTCACCCAGAATGGAAAGGGTTTCTGCCACCAGCTTTCCGTGTTCGTTGGGGTTGGCATCGGCCAAACGAACGCTTAGTTTGCCGCATGCATCACGGTTTCGCTTGGTTAGCGGCATTGAAGCTTCGACAGCACTTATGGTTTTTTCCGAGGCTTCATGCATGGACTTATCAATAAATGAAAGCCGATCCCGCGCATCCGGCATGGTGGAAGCTGATTTTTCCAAATTGCGGGTATGGCCCAACTCCTTGAGAAGACGGTGCAACTGGGCAGCCGCATGGCCTATTTTTTGGAGTTTCGCATCGGGTAGTGCAGCGCGATTCTTGCGAAGTGGCTTAACTGTCATGACGAACGATCCGGATGAAAGATGGGCGGATTTTAACGCAAAAGAGGCTATACAAACACTCTCTTGTCAAATTCCCCGCATCGCCGGGAAATTTCCGGGCGCACCGGATCGTCGGCACGCCCGGGAATTGCTTTGATTAGCTTCCGCTCATCTCCAGCATCAGCTGATTAACCCGTTTTACAAAACTGGCAGGATCATCAAGCTGGCCGCCTTCGGCCAAAAGAGCCTGATCAAACAGCACCGAGACCCAATCATCAAAGCGTTTCTCTTCTGTCTTGAGACGCAATACCACCGGGTGTTTGGGGTTAATTTCCAGTATGGGCTGCGATGTCGGCGCTTTCTGCCCGGCAGACTTAAGCAAACGCGCCAGATTCGCACTCATGTCGTGCTCATCCGCCACCAGACAGGCAGGGGAATCGGTCAGACGATGGGTTACGCGCACTTCCTTGACCCGATTTGCCAGGCTGGCACTGATTTTTTCGGTCAGGTCTTTGAGCTCGTTCGCCACATTTTCCTGTTCTTTCTTCTCTTCTTCATCTTCCAGCTTGCCGAGATCCAGTCCGCCTTTGGCTACTGAAACCAGCTGCTTGCCGTCGAATTCAGCCAGATTGCTTACCACCCATTCGTCCACCCGGTCGGTCAATAGCAATACTTCAATGCCCTTTTTGCGGAACACTTCCAGATGCGGGCTATTTTTCGCCGCGTTAAAACTTTCGGCAGTAATGTAATAAATCTTGTCCTGCCCTTCTTTCATCCGGCCGATATAATCGGCCAGCGAAACCGATTCATCGCTCGTATCCGCATGGGTAGAGGCCAGGCGCAGCAATCCGGCTATCTTGTCTTTGTTGGCGCTATCCTCGCCGATACCTTCTTTTAGCGCGCGCCCGAATTCGCCCCAAAACTTGGCGTATTTTTCCTGATCATTCTTGGCCAGGTCTTCCAGCAGTCCAAGCACTTTCTTGGTACAACCGGAACGAATGGCCTCGATGTCTTTCGATTCCTGCAAAATCTCGCGCGATACGTTCAGCGGCAAGTCGCTGGAGTCCACCACCCCGCGCACGAAACGCATATAGCGCGGCATCAGCTTTTCGGCATCGTCCATGATGAACACGCGGCGCACATACAATTTCACCCCGTGGATCGCATCCCGTTCCCACAGATCGAACGGTGCGCGGGACGGAATGTACAGCAGCTGGGTATATTCCTGACGCCCCTCGACGCGCGCATGGGTCCATGTCAGCGGATCCTGAAAATCATGGCCGACGTGTTTGTAAAATTCCTTGTATTCCTCTTCTGTAATTTCATTCTTGGGGCGTGCCCACAGGGCAAATGCCTGGTTGACGGTTTCATCCTCCTCCAGCACTTGCTGCGCGCCGTCTTTCCATTCTTCTTTCTTCATCAGGATGGGCTGGACGATGTGATCGGAATACTTGCGGATAATGGAACGGATTTTATGGCCGCTGAGCAAATCGTCTTGCCCCTCGCGCAGATGCAGGACGATTTCAGTACCGCGCGCGGCCTTGTCGACCATTTCAATCGCGAATTCACCGCCGCCGTCGGATTCCCAGCGTACGCCCTGGTCGGTCTTCTCTCCGGCACGCCGGGTCGTAACAGTCACCTTGTCGGCGACGATAAAGGCCGAATAGAAGCCCACGCCAAATTGCCCGATCAGATTCGCATCTTTTTGCTGATCCCCTGACAGACGCGAAAAGAATTCGCGTGTGCCGGATTTGGCTATGGTCCCCAAATTGGCGATGACTTCATCGCGGCTCATTCCGATGCCGTTATCATTGACAGTCAGAGTCCGTGCAGCCTTGTCGTAGCTGATGCGAATATTCAGCTCTGAATCATTCTCGAACAGGGTGGCATTATGCAGCGCTTCAAAACGGAGTTTGTCGCTGGCATCCGCCGCATTGGAAATCAATTCGCGCAAAAATATCTCGCGGTTTGAATACAGGGAATGAATCATCAATTGCAGAAGTTGTTTGACTTCGGCCTGAAATCCAAGCGTTTCACGGTTAGCAGTTGCGGTATCGGTCATCGTATTCTCCAAAATAATTACAAACAGGACGGCATCGTAAATTGGGGCAGTCTGGCGGCTTTCAAGGGGGCAATTTGACCTTTGACGGATTTAGGGGAGGGCAGGGGACAGCAGAACAAAGCGCATCCTCGGGACGATATGTTATCCTTCGGCGCAATTGATTCCTTGCATTTCCCGATGAAGTTTGTACTGTTTGCCCTGTTGTCGATCCCCCTTTTGGCCGTAGCGGATCAGGACGCGGATTTCCTCGCCGCGCGCGATGCCTATCGCGCCGGTGATGCCGTTCGTCTTGAGCGAATTTCCGGGCGCCTTAAAAATTCACCTCTCGAACCCTATCTTGCCTATTTTAACTTGCGGCTGAAGCTGGAATCGGCGGATTCTGCATCCATTCAAACCTTTCTGGCGCGCCCTGACGACACCCCGGTAATTGACCGCCTGCGCGGCGAGTGGCTGAAGCTGCTGGCAAAAAAGCAGCAATGGGAAACCTTTACGGCTGAATATCCCCATCTGGTAATTGTGGACACCGAGCTAAGTTGTTATGCCCTGCAGGCACGCCGGCATACGCAAGAGCCCGAAGCGCTCCTTGAAGCCCGCAAACTTTGGTTGTCAGGCAACGATGATCTGCCGGATAGCTGCACTACCCTGTTCGATGCCGCACTGGCGAATGGTGCTATCACGGAGTCTGATGTGGCGTTACGTCTGCGGCTGGCGCTTGAAGCCGGGAATGTATCGCTGGCCGCGCATTTGTCCGCAAAACTGCCATTGGAAAAGCGTTTGCCGGCTGCCGCTCTATCCCGGGCTGCGGCCGATCCCCAGCGTTACCTCGCCAAGGTGAATTTGGAAAACGCTCCCGAGCCTGAACGCAGGGTAGCCTTATTTGCCCTGCAACGCCTTGCCAAGCAGCTACCGCAACTGGCTTTTGTGAAGTGGGAAAAGATTTCCGCACATTTTAATGCGGATGAGCAACACTATTTTTTTGCATGGTTAGGCTATGAAGCCGCGCTCCGTCTGGATGCACGTGCTCTGGACTGGTTCAAGGCAGCGGGTGATGCCCCCCTCACGGATGCACAATATGTCTGGCGCACTCGCGCGGCATTGCGCACGCAAAACTGGCAGGAAGTGAAGGCCGGTATTGCCGCCATGTCACCGCAACAGCAGGACGAGGGTGTATGGCGTTATTGGAAAGCGCGTGCCATGAAACACCTGGGACAAGAGGATGAGTCCGAAAAAATCCTTTTCGCCATGAGCAACGAATACAACTTCTACGGGCAGCTCGCTGCCAATGAACTGGGTATAGCAATCGTGTCTGCTACCAAGTCAACCGGCTATCAACCGGGCAAGGCCGAGCTGGATGCCATGCAGTCTCAGCCCGCCATCCTGCGGGCGCTGGCTTTTTACCGCATGGATTTGCGTACCGATGCTCTCAGGGAGTGGTCGTGGGCAATACGCAAATTCAATGACAAGCAGCTGCTGACCGCAGCCGAGATTGCGCGTCGCAACCAAATGTATGACCGCTCCATCAACACCGCAGACCGTACCGTTGAGTTACATGATTTCAGCCTGCGCTACCCGGCTCCCTATCGCGATGATTTACGCGGGCCTATTTTGCAGAACCAGCTGGAGGAGGCATGGGTGTACGGCTTGATGCGCCAGGAAAGCCGTTTTGTCACTCAGGCAAAATCGAACGTCGGTGCGGCGGGCTTAATGCAGGTCATGCCGACAACCGCGCGCTGGATAGCCCGCAGACTCGGCATGAAGGACTACCGCAAAAAACTGATCGCCAATATGGATACCAATCTCATTCTCGGCACGTATTACATGAAAACCGTGCTGGGATGGTTCGACAACAATCCGGTGCTGGCCTCCGCCGCCTATAATGCCGGACCTTCGCGGGCGCGCCAGTGGCGCGGCGACACTCCGCTTGAAGGTGCCATTTATACCGAAACGATTCCCTTTTCCGAAACGCGTGATTACGTCAAAAAAGTAATGAGCAATACCGTGTATTACGCCCAACAATTCGGTCAACCTCCCCTCACACTCAAACAAAGGCTGGGTATAATCGCCGCAAAGAATCCGGCGAATCAGACTCCTATTCCTGATGAAAAGTAAGCTTGAAACATATTGCGTCGGCGGGGCCGTGCGTGACAGCCTGCTTGGTCTGCCGGTACAGGATCACGACTGGGTAGTGGTAGGCGCCACCCCGGAACAGATGGTTGAGCGGGGCTACCGCCCGGTCGGCAAGGATTTCCCGGTTTTCCTGCATCCGGAAACTCACGAGGAATATGCCCTGGCGCGCACCGAACGCAAAACCGCTCCGGGCTATAAAGGTTTTGTCATCCATGCCTCTCCGGACGTCACATTGGAGCAGGATTTACTGCGGCGCGACTTCACCATTAACGCCATTGCCCGCGATTCGGCTGGCAACTTGATTGATCCGCATGGAGGAGTTGCCGATCTGCGTGCAGGCGTATTGCGCCATGTCAGCCCGGCTTTCAACGAGGATCCGGTACGCATACTCCGCGCTGCCCGTTTTGTAGCCCGCTTTGGTTTCAGCATTGCCCCCGAGACTCTGCAACTTATGCGCTCTATGGTCGACAACGGCGAAGTAAATGCCCTGGTACCCGAACGCGTGTGGCAAGAATTGGCGCGCGGTTTAATGGAAAATATTCCTTCCCGCTTTTTCACGACGTTGCGCGAATGCGGCGCTCTGGTCAAAATCCTGCCAGAAGTGAATGCCCTGTTTGGCGTACCGCAACCGCTGCAATATCATCCCGAAGGCGATTGCGGCACTCATACCATGCTGGTTTTGAACGATGCGGCGCTGCACGACTATTCCCTTGGAGTCCGTTTCGCCGCACTGACCCACGATCTTGGCAAGGGCAACACTCCGGCGGATATTCTGCCGCGCCACATAGGGCATGAAGCGCGCGGGACAACCCTGCTAAGTGCATTGTGCGAACGCCTGCGCATCCCTTCCGATTGCCGTGACCTTGCCTTGCTGGTTGCGCGTTATCACAGCGATGTGCATCGGGCCAAAGAGCTGCGTCCCGATACTATCGTGCGACTATTCCAAAGCTGCGACGTGTGGCGCAAACCGGAGCGTATTAACCTGCTTCTTCAGGCTTGTGCTTCGGATGCCAGAGGTCGAACCGGACATGAGCACGACCCTTACCCGCAGGCTGAATATTTGTTGGGTGCCCTGAGTGCGGCACAAGGGGTGAATGCCGGTGACGTTGCGCGACAATGCGGCAATACCCATCAAATTGCCGAAAAAGTGCTGGAAGCGCGAGTGGCGGCTGTGGCAGCGGCCATCAAGAGTTTATAACTGCCCGCCATTCCCGCACTTTTTCAGCATAGCTCTTTCCGGCGTGGGCCGGGCTGGTTGAGGGCAAGCGATAAAACCCAAGCGGCGGCAACGCTTGTTTTTCTTGCCCCAGCACGAATTTTTTGAAGCATTGCCCGGCTTTGCTGCCATTAAAAAAACCCGGGTGATATGCGGATATCCCTTGAAAAATGACTCGAAATCGTTCGCGGATTCGTTCCTGATATCGGAATCCAGACTGGATTTTCCGCGCTCGCATGCAGCCAGCACATCCCACAATGCGATGCCGGAAGATTTCAGCAAGAGCAGCCTTTCTTCGTAGGGAAAATCCGGACTTGCTCCAACCAGTTCGCCCATGATTTTCCAAAATGCGTTTTGAGGATGGGCGTAGTACCGGTTTTCTTCCAGCGACTTATTTCCGGGCATGCTGCCCAGAATCAGCACTCTGGCATCTGCGTCGCTCACCGGCGCGAAACTATGGATGTGCGGCATAATTATCGGATGGAATCAGCCTTTTTCCGGCGATCAATATAAAATTGTGGCTATTCTGTTTTGACCCTGGGCGGCAATTCAAACATACAAATGCCCGTGCGGATTTATACATATTTTGCAAGTTTCTCTGTTGCAGATTTGTATAATTGACTTACCCTTGATTCGCTCAACCCCATTTCAGCAGCAGCCTGCTGCCCGCTCATCTCACACATAACGCGCAAAATAATAGCCTTACGTTCTTTGGGCTTCAATAATTTCAGGCCTGCAACAGCACGGGAACTTGCCTCCCTCCGCTCCGCTATAGCCGAAGGTTCCAGACTTGAATCCGGGATATCCTGCACTTCCTCCTGTGATACGTTGTCCAGAGTTTCGCTTTGCACGCCTTCGTTGATACGAACAAAGCTAAACCCGTAGGCATCACCAAGAATTGACGCAATATCATCAATGCGCACTCCGAGTGCATCTGCAATTTCTTTTTTGGAAGGTTCTCTATGCAGTACTGCCTGCAACTTCTCAATTGCTTTTGCAACCTTGTTGGCTTGTCCACGAACAGATTTATGCGCCCAATCACCCGCCCGAAGGCCATCCATGATAGCCCACCTGATCTTGTTTCTCGCGTAGGCCTGGAACGGGACACCCTGGTCTGCGCTATGTTCACGAAATGCCAGGATTAGCCCGACCATACCATCCTGAACAAGGTCCTCAAGCATGATATTGGATGGCAACGGTCTGTGAATATTAAGCGCGATTATCCTGACCCACGGAATAAACTCTTTGATGTCCACGGATGCTCCTATAGAGGCGGCACTGAATGACTTATCGGGTAATTATGTTGGATAGAGGATACGCTACGCAACCGATAAAAACCATGCTGGAGTTGCTTGGGTTAAGTTCTGCTATTCGCTAGGCTGTTCCATGAATTGGCATGCAGTTCTCGACCCGCACCTGACTCCAAGGCTGGCGATCTGGGTGACCGCTCCACATCACAGAGCTGTCATTAATTTTGCAGGAACTTCAGCCAATCTTTCTGTTGCTAACCCATTGCCGTCTGCGATGAGTGACAGCTATCGGGCAGTCAATTTTCAAGTCCAATCTTCTCTTCTCGACCCGTTGCCGCTCTTGGCGGGTGTCCCTTTTACTCCGCCATTTACACTAAAACCTTGCGCTTCTTTGGTTTCTTGAAATATTCTATGTGTTATTTGTGACGACCTATTGACATGACGTCTATGCCGTGCAATTATGCGCTCAGTGATGACTTAGTTACACAATTAAAGGAGCGAGAGATGGCAAAGTTTACTAAAGCAGAAATGATGGTGGAATTGAAAGAGATCATTTATCAATACGCCAGAGGAGCTTCCTATGCTCTGGCAGATGAGGATGGCTATCGGTTGTTGTTCGGGGAAAATCCAACCAATGATATAGATAAAAACCTCTTCATGGACTCTGGAGGTAATTCAGCAACCCGCGATGTGCCATTTTCAATTGAACGCTATCATGTAAAACGTAGTGTTGAGCAGTATTACGACTACGGAATTCTTGGTGTCCGCAACATTGTTCCAATGTCTATCATGGATGGAACTGAGTGGACTTTTGCCTATGGATTTTTGCAGGACACGGCAAATTCAATTTTAATTTCCGAAACAAGCGGCGGTGAGTATGTGGCGGCCAAAAAATGTCTACATGCAGCAAAAGCGTTTTTTGCCAGATTAATTCTTGACGGAAACGAACGCGTATATCTTCCAGGAATCATCTTGCCTAATGACATGCTCACGCTGGCTGAGGTTGCCATTCTTGCGGATTTGGATGAGCGCACAGTACGCAATGCTACCAGCAAGAATGCTGCTAATCGTCTGGAAACAAGTGTAGTTGATTCAAATATATTCATTCCAAGAGAGTCTGCTCGTGCTTGGCTATTGAGCAAGCGTGGATTCGTTCAGACAAGGATTGGCGAAGAACTCCCTTCACAAGTTGTACTCAATGACGAATTTACTAACCCTGACGAGGCAGGGGAATTCATTCGCATTAACCGCGAACGTCTAAATCTTGATCATGCTGCACTTGCTTCTAAGGCAGGGGCAAGCGTGACAAAGAAGGTCGTGAAGGAACTCGAATCTGGTCTGATACCAAATAATGAAGAATTGCTGTCCGCAATTGGTAATGCATTAGGTCTAAATGGAACTCTTCTTGCACTGCGCCTCATTGAGGTTGTCAGAAAACGAGAAATGCAAGAGTTGCAACGCCGAATTTACGCAGTCCTCTGACAAGGAGAACAGCCATGAAGATGACTCAACACGCACGTATTCGCAGTCAGCAACGAGCAATCCCACCGATTCTGATCGATCTACTAATGAAGTTTGGAGCTTGCGAATCTGTCGGCAGTGGCGCTACCAAGATGTTTTTCGATAAGGCAGCGAGGAAACGCGTGAAGGCATATGCCGGACAGCTAGCAGGTTTCATCAATGAGCATCTGGATGTTTATGCAGTTGTCAGTTCGGAATGTCGGATTATAACGACAGCCCATCTGTGAACTTTCGGCACTATGGAGCCAATTCGATTCCGGCATAATGGAGCCAGTAGAATTTCGGCGTAATGGAGCCACTCAAATTCCGGCGTAATAGAGCCAGCGGATTTTCGGCGTAAAGGAGCCA